>Ga0065721_10003947_pt1 | contig 84704 bp, 89 predicted proteins | sample Mesricmetagenome_FD_59108 | JGI IMG/M metagenome (GOLD analysis project Ga0065721, IMG submission 59108) | Mesophilic microbial community from rice straw/compost enrichment Sample: eDNA_1 v2 (version 2) | ecosystem: Engineered > Solid waste > Grass > Composting > Bioreactor | place: USA: Davis...
TGCCGATGGCACCGGAGATCAGCGCGCCCTTCAGCGGCTGTTCGTTCTGGTCGTGCATTGCGAGCAGCGGCTCATAGACGTCATCCCAGCGCGACACGAAATAAAGGCCGCGCTCCTTGTCCCATCCCTGCCAGTCTTCCGGTCCGATGACATTCGGTCCCGTGAGGAGGACATGATCGGGCGCAAGCACCGTAACTTCCGAGCGCGGATCCGTCACCCGCCAACGCAGAGACGGCGAACCGATTTCGATACGGCGCACCGGCGTCTCGTTAGGGTTCCAGCCGTCGCTCGGGCGATGGTAGAGAGTGACGAGATGGCCGCCGGCTTCCACGAAGCGGTGCAGGCGCTCGGTCGCGGCCGCTAGGTCCTTGCGGATGCCAAAGGCGAAGATGCCTACAACGATGGTCGTGTAGCGCGACAGATCCCCCGTCAGCGCCTGAGCATCAAGCTCGGTGACGTCGAGGCCCATACGCGACAGCCAGAGGCCAACCCGATCCGCACCGCCGCCGACATAACCGATGCGCGCATCCTTCGGGAGCTTCAGGTCGAGCGACAGGATTTTCAGCGCCGATGGCGCGCGGAAGCTCGTGCGGCCGATATGGCGATAGGCAATTGGCGTTACCTGGTAAGCGGGACGACCGTCGACCTGCGGCTCAATCTCGATCAGGCCTGGCTTGGCGGCACCCGTTGCGGAAGCGATCCAGCCACCGTCGGCCTGTTTCATCGTCCAGCCTGCAGGGGCCTTGAAGGAGACAGGCGCGTTGACGCCGGTGATCTCTGCCTTGATCGACCAGTCCTTCTGCTGCGCATCGAGTGGAACGATGAAGGCATCCGGGAACAGAGTAAGCGACTGCGCCGGCGTGACCGCGAAGGGTTCGGCGAGATCAAAGGTGCCGGAAACGGTGCGTCCGCGGATTTCGGCGCTCACCTTCACATGTGCATGCCCGTTGCCGCCAAGCGCAGACCAGGCCGGCAGGTAGAGGCTGGAAAGCGGTGCGTCGGATGCGGCGGTCAGCGAGAAGACACGCTCTCGCGCCAGCGACTGGACGGAGGAGGAGATACCTGCAGGCAGGACCGGCTCAACGTCCACTTTGAGGGTAGATGCACCCTCGCCAAGCTCCACCGTCAAGGTGGCGGCACCGCCGGGCGAGATGGCAGCCGGTTCGGCATACGCCGCCTCGAAGACTTCGGCCGCTTCCAAAATAGCGGCATCAACCTGGCTGCGCTTGCGGGCGATGCGATGGCCATGCAGGTCACAAAACTCTGCCGGTGCCTGCGATGAGGCGATGTCCAGCCAGCCGGCAGCTTCGGTAAGCGCGTCGATGATGGCGTCCCGATCCGGGAAAGCGGTAATGGCTACGGCGATCGCTGCGTCTGCCGAGCGCAGCGCTTCTGAGACATTGGCAGGCAGGCTGGGGAAGTCAGCAAGTGCAGCGAGGGAGGCGGCCAGCCCTTCAAGCACGGACTGCTCCGGCTTCGAGCCGTTGTCGGAAAGCTTGAGATGCAGCGGCCAGGCTTTCTTCGCCTGCTTCGGCCAATGTCCCATGCCCTGGGAGGCGTGGTAATAACGCGACCACTCACCGATGCGATCGTATTCGGCACCCGTTGCCGGGTCACGGCCCTCGGCCAGGACATTCAGGGTTGCATCCGGAGGCGGCACTTCGTCGTCATAGGTGTCGCCGCCACCAGACCACGCCGGGAGGTAATATTTGGCGACCTTCCACGGCTTCAGCCCTTCAGTGAAATGTTCAGGATAGGCGTTGGGATCGGCAGCCAGTCCAATTGCCGTTTCCGCTGCGCGTGTCATGGCGCGGTGATGGCCATGCTGCCCGGGCACATCGAGGAAGGTCGGGATGACAATGTCCGGCCGCTCCATGCGATAGGCCCGCACCAGGCGCTCGACGACACGCGCTTCCCCCCAACGGGTGAAGGTGGCATCGCCATCCTTGGAGAAACCGAAGTCATGTACGGGATCCGTCGGGCCATGCCCGAGCCAGGAGACATCGGAATCAATGGCGCGGGCTGCCTCTTCCAGTTCGCGTGACCGCACCACGCCCAGTGGCCCGAGCCGTTCCGGGCCAAGAGCATTCTGGCCGCCTTCGCCGCGCGTCGAGCACGCGATGATGACACGCATGCCAAGGCCAAGCCGGAACCAGGCGAGCAGACCGTTCTGCTCATCGTCGGGATGGGCGCCGGTATTCATCATGGTCACGGTGGATTTCAGCCGGGAGAGCTTCCGATGAAGCCGGACAAGCGAGGGATCGGCCATCTGCCGTTCGATTCGTTCGCGGGCGGTCAGCATGAAATATCTCCTCAGTCTGTCATGCGGAATTGTCGGTGAATGCGGGAAGCGAGGTTTCAAGCTTCGGCGTCACCATGTCGAAAAGCGGAAGGGAAGCGGCACCAAGTGCGGCCGTCAATCGTCCTGTCTTGCCGCGAACAACGCGGGGCAGGTCACGCTGGCGCCGGCTCGCTACCGATGTCGGCAGGTTGCCCATCTGCGCGATAACGCCGTCGATCAGGGCGTCCGGCAGCGCACCACCAAGAACCACCGTCTGCGGGTCAAGGATGTTTTCCAGCATCGCCACGATCGGCCCGAGATAGGCGGCCGCTTCGCTGATCCATTCATCGACTGCGGGATGCCTATCGGCATGAAGCTGTGCAAGGTTCGCCAGCGCATCGCCGCCCACCCCGTGGCAGGCGAGTTTTTCCTTCAGGACATAAACAGAGGCATAACCTTCCAGGCAGCCGAGTTGGCCGCAGGAAGGGCAGGGGCGCCCTTTCGGCACAACAGTTACGTGGCCGATTTCGCCGGCATTGCCGAAGGCGCCGCGATAGGGGGCACCGTCCTGAATGATGCCGAGGCCGATGCCGACGCCGAAATAGATCATGCAGAAGTTCGAGATTGCCAAGCCCGCGCCGAACAGGCGTTCGCCGACGGCAGCCGCCGTGGCGTCGTTCTCGACCAGAACGGTATGTCCACAGGCATCGCTCAACGCTTGCGCTGCATCCATGCCAGCCCAACCAGGCAATGTCGTCGGGCCAACCGATGTCAAGCCTTCGATACCGAACGGACCCGGCATCACGACGCCGGTGCCGAATAGCTTTGCGCCGACCGACGGCTTGATGGCGGACAACTCCGACGCGAAACAGTCGAGAATCGATTCAGGTTGGGTATCCTGCAGCGGCAGGAAGCGCTGTGCCTTCAGGCGGCCGGCTAGATCGAGAGAAACGGTGACCATGTGATCGGCGGCAATCTCGACACCGATCGTGCCGCCAGCTTCCGGATTAACCGCAAACTGGATTGGCGGCTGACCACGGCCGGACTTCAGCCGTCCCATCTCCATCAGGAGGTTCTCATCGACAAGCTCGTCAACGATGTTCGCGACAGCCTGGGCGGTCAGATGCGTGAGTTTTGCAATATGGGCGCGGCCCAGCGAGCCGTTGCGCCGAACAACGTCGAGTATCACGCGGCGGTTGTGGTCGCGGCTCCGCTCGGGGTTTTTGCCGATCGCCACGGGATGTGTGCCCACTGAGTGTACCGTCATACGTTTCCTTCCCGACGTGATTGATAACGTCACTCCTCCGAGAACCGCAATAGGATAATTCAAGTAAATTATCTTATTGACAAAACGCGTGAGACACGGAAGCGTAAGGGGAGGGCTGAGGCAGCTCGGCACCGAAGGGAGAGAGGGAGAGCTCCTCCCGCGAAGAAGAAGCACGCATTCCGGTCGCTCGGATGCAGGGAACAACACGCTGCCGACCGCTCAGAGGGAGCCGGCGGAGCAAACGGAGGGTCAAATGCGCAAGGCAACCTTGTTCGCCGGACTTATCGCTGGGTTCAGCACATTCGCGTTCAACGCGGCTCAGGCTGTCGAAATCGAATACTGGCAGTATGTTTTCGACACCCGCGTCAAGGCGATGGACCAGCTCATCGCTGAATTCCAGAAGGCCAATCCGGATATCACCGTCAAGCAGGTGACGTTCCCCTACGCGGACTACCAGACGCGCGTCATCGCCGCCAACATGTCGGGCAATGCGCCTGACGTGATGCAGCTGTTCTACGGCTGGCTCGACAAGTTTGCAGCCGGTGGCATCCTTCAGCCGCTGCCGAAGGACGCTTTCCCAGCAGAAAAGATCGAAAAGGACTTCTTCCCGATCGTTTCCGCGATGAAGCGCGATGGGGAATATTACGGTCTGCCAACCGCCGTGCGCTCGCTCGCACTGTTCTACAACAAGAAGCTTTTCACCGAAGCCGGTCTTGACCCGAACAACCCGCCGAAGACGCTCGACGAATTCGTTGACGCAGCGCAGAAGATCGCCAAGCACGACAACGCCGGCAACATCACCGTTGCAGGATCGACGCTCGACATGGGCGGCCAGGATCACCAGTGGTGGCGTGAAGTGCTGATCCGCCAGTTTGGCGGCGAGCCCTACACCGACAACGACAGCAAGGTTGCCTACAACAACGAGGCCGGCCTNAAGGCGCTCGANTTCTACACNAGCCTGCAGATGGAAAAGAAGATCGGNCAGGCCGGCTTCATGGATGAAGGCCAGGCTGCCTTCCGCGCCGGCAAGGCTGGCATGACGATCGATGGNACCTTCCGCCTCGGCTCGTTCCGCACCATCAAGGACTTCGAATGGGGCGTGACTGAATTGCCGGCGAACGCAGAAGGCGTACGCTCGAACTATGCGAGCTACTTCGCCAACGGCATCAGCGCCAAGTCCTCGGGCGAGAAGCTCGAAGCTGCCAAGAAATTCCTGACATACATCACGTCGCCTGAAGCCATGGACATCTGGCTGAAGACGGTTGGTGAACTGCCGGCCCTTCGCTCGGCTGCGTTGACCGACGAGAACCTGAAGGACCCGATCTACGGTCCGTTCCTCAAGGGCCTCGAATACGCGCACACCACGCTGTTCAAGGACGAGCAGGCTCAGCGCCAGAACGCGATCGACATGGTCAACCGCGTGCTGCTCGAAGGCCAGTCGGTGAAGGAGTCGCTGGAACAGGCGGCCGAAGCCGAGCAGGAAATCATCGACGCGGCCCAGCCGTAACCCTCAGCCAGAAATGCGGATTCATTCATGGCAGTGATCGAGCAACAGGGGGCGGCAGCTGGCCGCCCCGCCGGATCCCCCACGGGATCATCAGGCGGCCTTTCCATGCGGACCAAACGGCTTCTTTGGGTCTGGGGTTTCCTGGCGGTGCCGATCCTGTTCTACACGGTGATCCGGTTCTATCCGACCTTCCAGGCCTTCTACCTCTCGCTGACGAACTGGGATCTGGTTCGTCCGCCGAAGCTCATCTGGTTTGCGAACTACATCAAGCTCTTCAAGGACCCGCAGTTCTGGAAGGTGTTCAAGAACACGTTCCTTTACCTGATCGTCGGCACCCCGATCAGCCTCGTCCTTGCCTTCACGATCGCCTATTTTCTTGATCGTGTCCGTTTCATGCACAACTTCATTCGTGCACTCTACTTCCTGCCGTTCCTGACGACCGCGGCCGCCATGGCCTGGGTCTGGCGCTGGTTCTACCAGCCGCCACCGATCGGCATCATCAATGATGTGCTGGGCATGATCGGCATCCCGCAGCAGCCGTTCATCCGCTCGACGGACCAGGCGCTGTATTCGATCATGGTCACCGCCATCTGGGCAGGCCTCGGCTTCCAGATCATCATCTTCATGGCTGGCCTACGCGCCATTCCGAACACTTTCTATGAAGCCGCGCGCATCGACGGGCTCGGCGAATGGGCGATCCTGCGCAAGATCACCCTGCCGCTGCTCAAGCCAACGACAGTCTTCCTGGTTGTCTTCTCCTCGATCGGCTTCCTGCGCATCTTCGACCAGGTCTACAACATGACCACGAACGATCCGGGCGGACCGCTCGGATCGACCAAGCCTCTCGTGCTCATGATCTACCAGACCGCCTTCAACTCTTATGCCATGGGTTATGCCGCGGCGCAGACCGTGGTGCTCTTCACCATCCTGCTCATCGTATCGCTGCTGCAGCTTTGGATCCTGAGGGACAAGAAATGAGCGACGCCGCAACCATCGCCCCTCCGCTCCACAAGGCAAACATCAGGCCCGGCCGGATCATCGCATGGACCCTGCTGTTCATCGGTGGATTGATCATGATCTCGCCGCTGCTCTTCATGTTCTCGACCTCGTTCAAGTCGGCCGACCAGGTCTATGACCTGCGGCTGATCCCGGCGGCACCGACGCTTGAGAACTACATCACCGTCCTTGCAGACGGGCGCTTCCTGCGCTGGTTCTTCAATTCGATGCTGGTCGCCGTCGTCGTAACGATCTCGAACTGCTTCTTCGATAGCCTCGTGGGCTACACGCTTGCGAAGTTCGAGTTCCGCGGCCGGTACTTCATCTTCCTGGCAATCCTCTCGACGCTGATGATCCCGACGGAAATGCTGGTGATCCCGTGGTACCTGATGTCGAGCCAACTCGGATGGCTGGACAGCTACTGGGGGATCATGTTCCCCGGAATGATGACCGCTTTCGGCACCTTCCTGATGAAGCAGTTCTTCGAAACCGTGCCGAACGACTTCATCGAAGCGGCCCGCGTTGACGGCCTCAACGAGTTCCAGATCTGGTGGAAGGTGGCGCTGCCGCTTGTAACCCCAGCTCTTTCGGCGCTCGCCATCTTCACCTTCCTCGGCAACTGGACGGCGTTCTTCTGGCCGCTCATCGTGACCACCAGCAAGGAGCTCTACACGTTGCCTGTCGGCCTCTCGAGCTTCGCCGTGGAACAGCAGATCCAGTGGGAAATGATCATGACCGGTGCTGCCATCGCCACCATTCCCACGCTCATCGTCTTCATCGTGCTGCAACGCTACATCGTCCGCGGTGTCATGCTCGCAGGCCTGAAAGGATAAGAACATGGCGGACATGAACCCGCGCCTTTCCGACACCAGCAAGTTTCCCGATCCCGTCTACAAGGAAACGGTGCTTCGCCCGCTCTTTGACGGCGCCAAGAACCACCATGTCGACGGTTTCCGCCGCATTGACCGCGCCCATCTCGTGATGCTGGTCGAGACAGGCATCCTGGACAAGGATCTGGCGGCGAAGATCGCCGGCGCCCTGGAAGCAATCGACAAGGAAATCGATCCGTCCGCGCTTGTCTACACGGGCGAAGTCGAGGACTTCTTCTTCCTGATCGAAAAGGAGCTGAAGGCACGCATCGGTGTCGACATTGCCGGTCGCCTTCATACCGCGCGCTCCCGCAATGACATCGACCACACGCTCTTCAAGCTCGGCCTCAAGGAGCGGATCGATGCGCTGATGGAGAAGGCGCGCAAGCTGCTTGGCGCCATGATCGACGCCGCCGATCGGCATAAGTCGACGTTGATCGTTGCCTACACGCATGGCCAGCCCGCACAACCGACGACCTTCGGCCATTACCTGTCAGCCGCGATCGAGATCCTGATCCGGGACATGGAGCGTTTCGCGGAAGCCCGCCGCATTGTTGACCTGTCGCCGATGGGCGCTGCAGCGATCACCACGTCCGGCTTTCCGATCGACCGCGCCCGCGTCGCGCAGCTCCTCGGCTTCTCTGCGCCGCTGCGCAACTCCTATAGCTGCATCGCATCGGTTGACTACACGACCTCGACCTATTCGGCGATCGAGCTGATGTTCCTGCATCTCGGTCGCCTGATCCAGGACTTCCAGTTCTGGACGAGCTTTGAGGTCGGGCAGATCTATGTGCCGAACGCGCTGGTTCAGATATCTTCGATCATGCCGCAGAAGCGCAATCCGGTGCCGATCGAGCACATGCGCCACCTGGCAAGCCAGACCTTCGGTCGCGCCCGCACGGTGCTCGACGTGATGCACAATACGCCGTTTACGGACATGAACGACAGCGAGGGCGAGACGCAGGGAATGGGCTATGAAGCCTTCGCCTCCGCCTCCCGCGTGCTTGACCTTCTGGCGACATTGATCAGCCAGATCAGCATAGATCCGGAGCGAGTAGACCAGAACATCCGCCGCTCCTGCATCACCATCACCGAACTGGCGGACTCGCTGGTGCGCATCGAAGGCCTGTCCTTCCGCGAAGCGCACGAGATCGCCGCTGCCACCGCCAAGAGCGTGGTAGCCGCCAAGGGTAGCCTGACGGACGGCGGTTTTGAGCCGTTCCTGAAAGCGTTCGAGGCGTTGACCGGCCGCAAGCCGACTGTCGATCTTGCAAAGTTCAAGGAGATCGTCTCGCCGGAACATTTCGTCGCCGTGCGAGCACGTTTCGGCGGACCAGCTCCCGAGCCGATGGCGGAAGCTCTGAAGAGCTACCGCGACCGCTTGGCTGCTTTCGAAGAGCAAGCCCGGAAGGCCGCTGAAAAGGAAGCGGCTGCTGCCGCCGAACTCCAGGAAAAGTTTACTGCCCTGATGGGAGCCCGCTGATGGCGACGATCGAACTTGAGAAAATTGTAAAGCGCTACGGCAAGGTCGAGGCCGTCAAGGGTATCGACCTGCAGATCGCCGATGGCGAATTCGTCGTCTTCGTGGGCCCTTCGGGCTGCGGCAAGTCGACGACGCTGCGCATGATTGCAGGCCTTGAGGAGATCTCCGACGGCAAGCTGAAAATTGGATCGGAAGTCGTCAACGAGCGCGAACCGAAGCAGCGCAATATCGCGATGGTGTTCCAGAACTACGCGATCTACCCGCACATGACAGTCCGCCAGAACATCGGCTTCGGCCTTTACACCTCCAAGCTCAGCAAGGAAGAAAAGGACAAGCGGATCGAAGAGGCTGGCAAGATCCTTGGCCTCAGCGCATACCTCGACCGCCGCCCAGCCGCCCTTTCCGGTGGCCAGCGGCAGCGTGTCGCGATCGGGCGTGCCATGGTGCGTGATCCCTCGGCCTTCCTGTTCGACGAGCCGCTCTCCAACCTCGACGCCCAGCTTCGCTCGCAGATGCGCATCGAGATCAAGCGGCTCCACCAGCGCTTGAAGACCACGACGGTCTACGTAACGCACGACCAAATTGAAGCCATGACCATGGCCGACCGGATCGTGGTGATGAAGGACGGCCATATCCTGCAGGTGGGCACGCCGTCTGAGCTGTATGAAAGCCCAGTCGACGTATTCACAGCGCGGTTCATCGGCAGCCCGTCGATGAACCTCGTGAAGGGCCGACGCAATGGCGCGGGCGTTGAGGTCGGCGCCGGCGACCTGCTGATCGGCGTTCGCCCTCACGATCTTATTGCCGGTGCAACGGACGGCCACTTCAGCGTGACCGGAACGGTGACGGCGGTTGAGCCGCTGGGGCCGGAGACACTGGTTCACCTCGACCTGCCGGAAGGGACTGTGATCGCCACCGCGCGTAACAAGACTGTGCCTGAAGTTGGCAGCCAGCTTACCTGCGGTGCGGCTGCGGGTACCCTCTACCTCTTCGACGCCAGCACAGAGAAGTTCCTGGGCCGTTCATGATGACGCAGACAGCGACGAGATCTGCGGTGCTTAGCATCGGGCGGGTCTATTGCGACCTGATTTTCACGGGCCTCGGCCACCTGCCGGTGCTCGGGCGCGAAATCTACGCGGACAACATGGAGATCGCAGCCGGCGGCGGTGCCTTCATCGCGGCTGCGCATCTTGCCCATGTCGGCCGCAAGGTCGCTCTCGTCACGCGTCTCGGCTTGGATACGCTTTCGACGGACATCGAGAAGCAGATTCTCGGAAGCGGCGTTGACCTGCGTTTTGTGGAACGTGCCCCCGATGCCGGGCCGCAGGTGACTGTGGCTGCCGTTGTAGGGCAGGATCGTGCCTTCCTTACCCGCCGCGCCGGTCCGGCTTTGCCCGCAACACTGGATGATGCATTCGGCTGGGAAGAGACGCGGCACCTCCATATTGCGGAATACGCAACGCTGCACGAGATACCCGATCTTGTTTACGAGGCAAAGGCCAGGGGCCTGACCGTGTCGCTCGATCCAAGCTGGGACGCGACGTTGATCTACGACCGCGGCCTGTTGAAGGCCTGCGAAGGCGTTGATCTTTTCCTTCCGAACCTGGAAGAAGCGGAAGCCATCACCGGATCGGCAGATCCGCAAGCCGCAATCGGGACGCTGGCACAAGCCTTCCCGATGGTTGCCCTGAAAGGTGGAGCGCAGGGTGCCTGGCTGATGTCACAAGACAAGCTCACGCATGCCCCGGCAGAAACGGTGCCGGTCATCGACACGACGGGTGCCGGAGACGCCTTCAACGCCGGCTTCATCCACGCCTGGCTTGATGGCGCCGATAGCGATGCCTGCCTGAAGGCCGGCATTCGCGCCGGCAGCCTGGCGGTGCAGATGCGCGGTGGCGCGACCGTGCTGAAGTCGGACGCGGGCGTCTAACCAACTCTGAACGACCAAGCTATCTAGTGATGGGCGACTTGATCGCGAAGGCTTCGTACGGCTTCAGCACCACCGTCTCCCGCAGGCTCGGCACAACCTCGTAGTTGGTGATCAGGCATTCGCCTTCGCATGCGAGTTCATGCGGAAGGTCTAGCCTGATCTCGTTGGGCTTGAAGTTGGCAACGACCAGCAGTCGCTCGCCATCCAGGGTTCGTGTGTAGACAAACACGTCCGGGTGCTGGTCGAGCCAGGACTGGTACTCACCGTAGACGATGATCGGGTGCCTTTTTCGGAGAGCGATGAGCTTGCGGTAGTGGTTCCAGATCGAATCCTCGTCAATCATCTCCGCTTCCGCATTCACGGTCTCGAAGTTCGGATTGACCTCGATCCATGGCACGCTCGTTGAAAACCCGCCATAGGGCGCGTTGCTCCATTGCATAGGCGTCCGCGCATTGTCGCGGGCATTCTCGTTCGCCCCCTTGATGAACTCGTCGGGGGACAGCCCAGCCTCGAGGTGCAGGCGATGCATGTTGAGCGTCTCGATATCCCGGTACTGAGCGATGTCCTTGAACGGCACGTTGGTCATCCCGATTTCTTCGCCTTGGTAGATGAAAGGCGTACCCTTCATCAGGTGCAGCACGGTCGCCAGCATCTTCGCGGATTCCCTGCGGTAGCCAGCGGCATCGCCGTATCGTGAGACGGCGCGCGGCAGATCGTGGTTTCCCCAGAACAGCGAGTTCCAGCCATCGTCAGCCAAGGCATATTGCCACTTGCTGAGCACGGACTTCAGCTTGACCAGGTCGAATGGCTTCGAGCGCCATTTCCCGTAGGTCTCATCCCACTGCTGCGTAACGTGCTCGAACTGGAAGACCATCGAAAGCTCATGCCGGTCGCGGCCGGAATAGAGCAGGGCGGAGCCTGGCGTCGCGCTCCAGGCTTCGCCCACCGTCAGGATGTCGCGCCGACCAAAGGTCTTCTCGTTCATCTCCTTCAGGTAGTCGTGCAGGTGCGGGCCGTCATGGACGATGCCCTGATCCACCTGCTTGCCGATGTAATCGATGACGTCCATGCGGAACCCGGCAATGCCTCTATCGAGCCACCAGTTCATCATGTCATAGATGCGCTGCCGCACCTGCGGGTTTTCCCAGTTGAGGTCTGGCTGGCGGCGCGAGAAGAGGTGCAGGTAATATTCCCCGGTTTCCGCGTCGAGCGTCCAGGCAGGGCCTCCAAATGACGACTTGAGGTCGTTCGGCGGCCCTCCATCGGGAGCGGGATTGCGCCAGATATAGAAGTCGCGGAGCGGATTGTCCTTGCTCTTGCGGCTTCCCAGAAACCATGGATGCTCGTCAGAGGTGTGGTTGACCACGAGGTCGAGCACGATGCCGATGCCCATGTCGCGCGCCTCCGTCACGAGGTCATCGAAATCACCCAGCGTCCCGAACTCAGGCGCGATGTCCTGATAGTCCGAAATATCGTAGCCGTTGTCGTCCATCGGCGACTTGTAGATCGGTGATAGCCAGAGCACGTCGACGCCGAGGTTCTTGAGATACGGAAGCTTAGCAGTGATGCCGGGGATGTCGCCGATGCCGTCTCCGTCGCTATCGGCAAAGCTGCGTGGGTAGATTTGGTAGACAGTCGAGGTATGCCACCACTTGCGCTCGCTCGGCAGTTCGGCCTGGTGAAGCGCATCGGCTAGTTGGTCGAGTATATCTGCCATGAGGTCCTCCACTGAACTTGAGGGCGGAACGTTGCACGCGCGCAGCCAGTTCCCGGCTACCTGCCAAGATTGGAACCTGTTTTAGCGCAAGCTGTTAGACAAACAGGAAGCCAGCCAATGGAGGCCCTCATGAGTAGCAAACTTCCCCCGATACCTTCGGAGAACCTGAGCCACAAAGGCACAGGCGAACAGACGCATTCGGATGTCAAGCGCGCCCATAGTGATGCGACAAGCGACCCGGACAAGCGCGGCCAGCAGGGCAACAGCAAAGTGAACACGACCCACCAGGGCTACCAACAGGACCGTTGAGGAGCGAAGTTATGTCGACATCACAGAAAACACCGGCGAGCATCCGCCAGGGTGGGCCCGGGTCCAGCCACGAGAATGCGAAGGCTCCACTCGATCTCAAGAAGCCTGCGTCCGATGACTCGGATAACCGTTCGAGAAGCCGCGTCTCCGGTGGTGGCGGCGAGAAGGACAGCCACCACACGCATGAATCGGAAAGAAAAGGCGGCGGCAGCCGGCCTGCCGATTGACCAGCTTAGGTGCTGATCCACCTCAAGGGCATCTTCCGGTAGATCCGGAAGGTGCCTTTCTTTTCAAGCCTGTTGCGTCTTGCGCGCCCTGACGGCTTCCCCGAAAGCCTGGAACAGCGCCCGGTTGATAGGGTTCGTCTGCGGGTCATACTCGGCATGCCACTGGACACCCAGCGCAAAACCCGGTGCTTCCTTGAAGCGGATCGCCTCGATCGTCCCGTCTTCAGCAACACCTTCGGCAATGATGCGTTCGCCAAGCTGCAGGATGCCCTGGCCATGCAGGGAATTGACGCGAATGGTGTCCTTGCCGAGCAATTTCGCGAAGACTCCATCGGGAAGAAGCTGCACCTCGTGCCGGTCCGCGAAAACAACGGCGGGATCCGGATGGATTTCGCCCGTCTCCAGACGCGGCATGCGATGGTTCATTCGGCCGGGAAGGGTGCGGATTTCTGGATGCAGCGAGCCGCCAGCCGCGACATTCATCTCCTGGAAGCCACGGCAGATGCCGAAAACCGGAACGCCGCGTTCGACGCAGGCATCGATCAGCGGCAAGGCAAGCGAGTCACGGTTCTCGTCATAGGGCTCATGGCTGACATCCGGCTCCATTTTGAAGTAGCGCGGATGCACATTCGCGCGCGCGCCAGTGAGCAGGATACCGTCGACAACTGAAAGCAGGCTGTCGATATCTGTGATCTTCGGATTGCCTGCGAACATCATCGGGAGCGCGTCCGTCACCTCAGCAATGGCCTGCAGGTTCCGCTCACCCACCAGCTGGGCGGCGAACCGATCCTCGACGATGAACGAGTTGCCGATAACGCCGATGACAGGCTTGGTCATTTCGCATCCTGAATGTTGTCGATTTTCTGCAGGCGGGTCAGGAGATGTTATTTGCGCACCATGCCGACGCGCGCAAGAACTTCTTTCGGGATATCATACCGCTTGATGATGTCCCGGTTGTTCCGCATGCCGCACATCTCCCGCTGGATGAAAAGCGCCCAAACGGCATCGGCGGCGCGATACAGGAGATCGTCATCGGGTGCCCTCGCATCGTTTGCCCGCAAGGCAGCAAGCGCCTCCTCGACCTTGATGCCCTGTCGCGCGAGAGCCGCAGCCCGTTCGGCCTGCATCTCGTATTCTAGGACATTGAAGCCGGTATTCGCAAAGCCTGGCTGCGACAGGGACTGTGGCGGGCGGAAGCTCATCGGCGACCTCCGGAAGAAAGAAGTGTCTCGGGCTCGGGAAGGAGCATGAGACACATATATCTTGCGCAAAGATGCGCTCTTCAACCGTAGGCGATGGGATTAGCGGCAGACGCGCACGCTTTCCAAGTGCCAGCCGCCATCATAGGCATTCCGCACGCGCCGGTCCTCATACCAGCAACGCGGCGGTGGCGGTTCATCCACGTAGTAACGCGGCTCGGCACTGTTGGCGAGCGCACCGCCGATCAAGCCGCCGATGACACCGGCTGCGAGCCCGCCGGCAATGGCGGCACCATTGTCATGGCGATGACGGCGCGGCGGTGGTGGTGGCGGTCCGTGGCGGTGCCAGTGCCGGTATTCTGCAAAGGCAGAGCTTGTCGGCGCAACCACGGCGGTGGCGCAGGTGACTGCAAGGATGATGGCGGATGCTACAAGTTTCTTCATGCGGAAACGCCCCGGATGGCGCGGCCTGTCATTGGCCGGACGTAGGTAAGCATGCACCTGCGACGCTTAATGGAAGCTGAAGATGAAGGGGCGACCGGAGTGAACTCCCGCAGGTTTGGCATTCACCTCCCGCCGTTCGACCGCTACAACGGAGCCGTATCTTCAACGAACGAGTCCTTTGCCATGACCGACAGCGTTACAGACCGTTTTCTCCGCTATGTTGTGATCGATACTCAATCCGATGCCAAATCGCTGACCCAGCCTTCAACGATAAAGCAGCGCAAGCTGGGCGAACTGCTTGTCGAAGAGCTCAAGGAAATCGGCATCACCGACGCTCATCTCGATGAGCACGGTTATGTCTACGCGACCATCCCGGCCACAACGACGAAGAACAACGTCCCGGTCATCTGCTTTTCCGCGCATATGGACACCGCGCCTGATTTCTCCGGCACCAATGTGAAGCCGCAGATCGTCAGGAATTACCAGGGCGGCGACATCCCGCTCGTGGGTGACAAGAGCCGGGTCATCCGCACGGCTGAACACCCGATCCTGAACACGATGATCGGCCATGACATCATCACCACCGACGGTACCACGCTGCTTGGCGCAGACGACAAGGCTGGCATCGCCGAGATCATCGCGGCCGCCGAATACCTGATCAACAACCCGGACATAAAGCACGGCGCGATCCGCATCCTGTTCACCACCGACGAGGAGATCGCTCGCGGGGTCGACAAGGTCGACCTGAAGAAGCTCGGCGCAGATTTTGCTTATACGCTCGACGGCGAAACGGCGGGCACGATCGAAGATGAAACCTTCTCGGCGGACAGCGCGGAGATCAGCATCCATGGCGTCGCGATCCACCCAGGCTTTGCTTACGGCAAGATGAAGAACGCGATCCGCATCGTCGGCGCCATCATCGATCGCCTTCCGAAAGACCAGGCCCCGGAAACGACGCGGGGGCGAGACGGCTTCATCCACCCGACGGATGTTTCAGGCACGATGGAAGGCGCCAAGCTTTCGCTCATCATTCGCGACTTTACCGAAGCGGGGTTGAAGACGAAGGCAGCGTTGCTGGAGGAAATCGTCAAGGAGGTGCTTAGCGGCTACCCGGGCTCCACCTACACGATGCGCGTCAAGGAGCAGTACCGCAACATGAAGGTCGTGCTCGACCAGCATCCGGAGATTGTTGAATATGCCGAAGAAGCAATCCGGCGCGCGGGCATGACGCCGGTGCGGGGCAGCATCCGCGGCGGGACGGACGGATCGAGGCTGTCATTCATGGGACTGCCGTGCCCGAACCTCTTTGCCGGCGGTCATGCCTTCCATTCGCCGCTCGAATTCGTCAGCAGCCAGGACATGGAAAAAGCCGTTCACACCATCGTTGAGCTTGCGAAGCTCTGGGAGGAGCGGGCCTAGACGTGATTTCGCCGCCGGGTGCCGGTCAGGCATCCAGCGGCGACATCGTGTCGGTAGCCTGATTAGCGGCAGACACGCGTCGTGCGCACAACCATCTCGCCGTGGCGGTAGGTGCGGACCTTCTTGGTGAAGCAGTCACGTTCGCGCTGGCGTACAACGTGGCGGACGCGGTCACGCTCACGATGGTGGAAGCGGGGACGCTCACGTTCGCGGTGATAGCGGGGGCCGTCATCGCTGCGGATCGTGATGCTGGCGCTCTGCGCCATCGACGGGCCTGCTGCAGCAAAAACGGACGAAAGTGCAATCGCCGACGCGAGAATGATGTTCTTCATGGGATCCTCTCCTGTTCATACACCCGCAGGCAACGCGGTGCCCCCAGCCCATGTTCCTTTGAAGAACGCCCATCGGACTTAAGTCCACCGTTACTGCAGCTTCAGCCAAAGCGCACCAGACGCGGTTCCGCTACAGGAAAAAGTCTTTAGAAATGACTTCCGGAGCCTGGACATACTTCGTCTCACCTCCGCTGATCTGCTGCATCTGCAAGAGATTTCGCAAAACCGGCTACGGTCGGTCTTCCTCATATTGCGGAAGATCGAGAGGTGCCAGCCAGTTTTCCCGCCGCTTCACCCAGACCTCATAGAATGGTTCGAGGTCTGTCGGAGCCATGTCGAGGGAGCCGACGCGGATCTCAATCTCGTCGCCTTCGCTCTCGTTGAAGACCCGCGAGCCGCATTCCGGGCAGAACCCGCGCCCTTGATAATACTTCACCTCGCCCTTGCTTTCGAAGGCATGGCGCGGCCAGACGCCGAAAGTGACGAAGCTGGAGCCGCTTTCCTTGCGGCAATCGGCGCAATGGCAAAGACCGATCCGCAGCGGCACGTCTTTCACTGCGTATTGGATCTGCCCACACAGGCAACTGCCGGATCTGATTATCATCGCCATCCTCCAGGTTTCCAGATGAGGTAGGGCGTCCGTCGGGCAAGAAAAGTCGATTGATGCGGATCATGGCAGCTGACGGCCGAGGCGGACATAAAGCCGCAAGCCACGCGTCGTGCTTTTACGGCCGGGTTGGATGCACTACCTTCATAGGTAAACCTAGGAATTGTCGGGATCAGGATGAACAGCGATCTACAAGGACGAGCCGCGCATGTTGCCGGGATACGCGAGCGCGCCGAAGCCGAGATGGGCAAGATTGGCGTCGACCAGGCCTTCATCGATCGGCTGGTGGAGACCTTCTAAGCGCGCATCCTGGAACACCCGGAACTTGGGCCGGTGTTCGATGCCAAGCTCGCCGGTCGCTGGCCAGCCCATATGGAGAAGATGAAAAGCTTCTGGTCGGCGGTCGCCTTCCGCAACGGGGCTTATGGCGGCAAGCCGGTGCAAGCGCATGTCGGGGTGGCTGGCATGTCGCCCGAACTTTTCCCGAAGTGGCTGGCGCTGTTCTCCGATACCTTGTCCGACACCGCGCCGACCGAGGAAGCCAAAACCTGGTTCATGGCAACGGCAGAGCGCATCGCCCGCAGCCTCACCCTTTCGCTGTTCTACAACCCGGCGCTTGACGATCCGGCACGCAAGCAGGCGTAACGGAGTGGCTAGCAGCCGGTCGCAGGACCTTCAGCCAGCCTTTCCTGTGCTTCATCGAGCGACATCTGGAGCACCCGTTTGCCGATCTCGGAGCTGAAGCCGCCACGTGCGAAGGCGGACATCTCCTTGGCCTTGATCTTGTCGTCGAGTTCGTGCCTCCGGAACGGACCAAAGGCGCGTTTGCGTGCGAGCACAACGGCGGCATAAAGGTCGTCCGCATCCGCGACCGCCTCGGCCACGGTGTCTCGCGCAATCCCCTTCTGGGTGAGCTTCTGGGCGATCGCCCTTTTTGACCGCCCACCGCGCATGCCGGACCGCGTGCCCATCTCGGCAAAGGCTACATCATCAAGCGCGCCGTTGTCGTAGGCGAACTTGACTGCGGATTCTGCAAGCGCCTTGACCTGTGCGTCCGTGATGCCTTCGAACTTCTGCCGCGCCTTGCGCGAGATCGCGTCGAAGAGCTGCTTCTCCGTGTGCATCCTTCGCTCGATGCGGTAGATCGTGGAGTTGCGCGCCCAACTGAACATCCGCGGCGTCGGAGTGTCCGATGTTGTTATGTCCTCTTCCAAACGGACATGCCTTCCGTCTTTCCCAATCCGGTGCTCGTTATATCTCGTTCTAAACGAGATCGGCCAGATAAGTGTTTTCGGCCCTGGACTGAGCGTAAGCGGACGGATCGATATCTGCGAAGATCAACGTTTCGCCTTCGGCGGGTGCCTTGGCAACCAGCCTCCCATCCGGCGCCGCGATCCGCGAGAGACCAGCATAGGCGAACAGCTCGTCTGATCCGCAGTGGTTGATGTAGGCGACAAAGACCTGATTCTCGAAGGCGCGCACCTGGATCATGTGCTCGGCGATGAATTGTCCCGACCATCCCGTCGGCAAAGCGGTGGGCACGATCACGAGATCGGCGCCACCCTTTGCAAGATGCCGGACGTTTTCAGGAAACTCCACGTCGTAGCAGATCAGGAAGCCGATTTTGACGTCATCGAGAGTGACCAGAACCTGTCGCCGGTCTTCTTGGCGGAACCACGCACGCTCATAGGGACCATAGAGGTTACATTTGCGGTAGACCGCCGTTTGGCCCGTCCCGTCGGTGAAGAAGGCGCTGTTAAAGGTCGCGTCATGCGCTTCTTCCGCAAAACCGGCAACGATCGCAATGCCGTGTCTCGTAGCAACCTCCGAAAGCTGATTGGTAACGGGCCCGTGCGCCGGTGTCGCAAGATCCGGAAACTGGTCGGCCGCGCCATAACCGGTGAGCGCCAGTTCCGGTGCAATCAGCAGTCGCGCACCCTCTGCGGCCGCCTTCTCAGCCGCCGCTTCAATCTTTGCCAAATTGGCGTCAACATCACCAACGATCGGCTGCATCTGGTAGCCGGCGATCTTCATGAGCATGCCTCTACTTCTCTTCCGACATCGCGCCCAACAATTTCGGCAGGTCACCGAACCTCGCGACCAGGCCAAAAACCACGGCCGCGACAAGCAGGAACAGCACCGTAACCGATGCCATGGTCGGCGTGTAACCATAGCGCAGGGCATTGAAGATCTTGATTGGCAGCGTTTCCATGGTGAAGCCCACCGTCATGTAGGCGACGATATATTCGTTCAGCGACAAAACGAAGGCAAAGGCATAGCCGGAAACCAGATAGGGCAGGATCAGCGGCAGCACGACGGTGCGGAACACCGTCCGGTCATCGGCGCCCATGGTCGCGGCCGCTTCGACCAGCGAACGGTCGATCGCCGAGAAGCCAAGAGACAGCGTTACGAGCGGCAGGGTCACGAAGAAGATGCCGTGGCTCACCACGGCCGTCCAGGACTGGCCGTAGAAGCCGGTTGTCGCCCAGAAGGTGAGGAGACCGAGCGCGGTGATGACGGGCGGCAGCGTGAAGGGGGCGACGCCCAGAAGCTGGAAGATGTTGGCCCAGGGCGCAACGCGGCGCCACAGGAACCAAGCAAGCGGCAACGCGATCAGCAGCGCCAGCAGCGCGGATGAGGCGGCCAGCGTGAGCGACGCGATGAGGGCATTGCGCCATTCCGGATTGGTAAAGATCTGGCCGTACCATGACAGCGAAAAACCCTGCGGCGGGAACGTGAGCGACTGGCGCTGGTTGACCGAGACGCCGGCAACGACGATCAGCGGTAGCGCCAGGAAAAGCCCAATAGCGAGGAAGAACAGACGGCGCAGAGCGTTCATTTCGCCTCCTTCTGCCGGCCGGCGTAGAGGGCGAGACCCACCAGCGCGAGCGACACGAGCACGAGGAACACGGCCATGGCCGCGGCGAACGGCATGTTGGATTGGTAGATCGCCTGATCAGTGATGAGCACCGAGAGCGTCCAGTGCTGCGGTCGCCCGAGAAGTTGCGGCAGCAGGTAGGACCCCAGCGCGAAGATGAAGACCATGATCAGCGTCGCGAGGATCGTGTTGCGGAGCGCTGGCACGACGACGGTGAAGAAGGCCTTGATCGGTGAGGCGCCAAGCGTGCGTGCCGCTTCCGTCAGCGTCGGATCGAGCCGGACAAGGGCGGGATAAAGCACCAGCACCGTATAGGGGAACGCCTGGTAGGTCATGGCAGTCGTCACCGCGCCGAAGCTCGGGGTCAGCGCCTGCGGCTGGCTCATCAGCCCAAGCCAGACAAAGAGATTGGTGAGGCCGGCCGTGCGCGAGAAGAGAGTCGACCACGCAAAACCGATCATCACCTCGGAGAGTGAGAGAATGGATAGCAGCGCCACCAGCCAGATGACTTGTATTCGGCGTTTCGAGCGGGCCAGCAGGTATGTGAAGGGAATACCGAGCACCACGCAGGCAATCGCGACTGCAATAGCCAGGAACAGCGAGAAGCCGAGAACCTTTCCGAAGAATAGGCTCAGGAAGCGGGCGTAGTTGTCGAACACGAAGTCCGGCGTGTAGAAGCCGCCCTGCTGGCGTTGGAAGAAAGAGACGGCGATCATCGTCGCAAAGGGCACGACGAAGAACAGCGTCAGCATGCCCGCCGGGAAGAAAAGCGGCCCGTAGTCAGCCAGTCGCTGCGGCGGCTCGCGTCTCATTTCGCCAATACCACGCTGGTGGCCGGGTCAAGGCGGATGCCGACCTGCTGGCCGACGGAAACTTCAGGCCGGCTACGCGGTGAGGAGACCGCGATGACTTGGGTGCCGCCTGCCTCCACAAAGGTTTCGATCGCGCCGCCAAGATCGCGGATGAAGGTAACAGTTGCGGGAATCGCACCATTGCCGGGCGCGGTAACCTGCACGTCTTCCGGCCGCACCGAAAGAACGCCCTTGGTGGCTCCCGCCGGCATCGAGAATGCTTCGATCGTCTGTCCGAGTATCACGGCGCGACCGGCACTGTCGGCTTCGACGGGAATAAGGTTCGTCTGGCCGATGAAGTCAGCAACGAAACTGTCGGCGGGGCGGCGGTAGATCTCGACCGGCGGTGCGGCCTGGCGAATCTCGCCCTTGTTCATCACCACGACCGTATCGGCCATGGTCATCGCCTCGCGCTGATCATGCGTAACCACGATGGTGGTGATACCAAGCCGCTGCTGGAGCTGGCGCAGTTCCACCTGCATTGCCTCGCGAAGCTTCGCATCGAGTGCGGAAAGCGGTTCATCGAGCAGGAAAAGTTTTGGCGAGATGGCGAGTGCACGGGCAATCGCCACGCGCTGACGCTGGCCGCCGGAAAGCTTGTTGACGGAACGGTCGGCAAAACCCGGCAGATGGATCATGCCGAGGAGTTCTTCGACGCGCTTCTTCTGCACGTCCTTTGCGACGCCGCGGATTCGCAAGGAGTAGGCAATGTTCTCGCCAACGGTGAGGTGCGGAAAGAGCGCCAGAGACTGAAACACCATGCCGAGTTCGCGCTTATGCGTCGGCACGCCAGTGATGTCGGAACCTGCAAGTTCGATCGAGCCCTGGCTCGGGAGATCCAGCCCGGCGATCATCCGCATCAGCGTGGTCTTGCCGCAGCCGGATGGACCGAGCAGGCAGACGAACGTGCCTTCCGGCACGGACAGGCTGACGTCGTTGACGGCGGTAAACGTGCCGAACTGTTTCGTCACGTGGTTGATGTTCAGTCCGGACATTCGGTCTCCGCGGTTAAAGCCGCTTTTCGTAAATGCAGAGCAAGCAATCCCCTCATCCGGTCCTGCGGACCACTTCTCCCCTCAAGGGAGAAGTAAGTTGCTGCGCCGTCGCCACTCCACCTCCCTCTTAGGGAGAACGTGGCCGAGCGTTAGCGAAGGTCGGGACGAGGGGGTTCGTCATCCCGACCTTAGCTGATTTCGGATCAGCCGGCGATCATCTCTGTCCACTTCTGGTTCAGGAAGTCGGACTTGGTCTGGTAGAGGTCGTAGCGCGGAATGATCGGCTCGATTTCGGAAGAAACGGCTGCAAACTCCTCATCGGTGAGATCGAGCAGGCTGCGCTGAACGGTCGGCGAGGTGCCCACCTTGCGAGACAGGACTGCCTGCACCTCAGGCTGGCACATGTAGTTGATGAAGGTATGCGCTTCTTCGGTCTTCTTGGAGGCGCGGGAGATCGCCCAGCAACCGCTGTCCTGGATGCCGCCTTCTTTCGGGAAGGTCGAGCGGACCGGGTTGCCGTCGGCGGCGGCAAGGCCGGTGACGTCGTGGTAATACTGGCCCATCGGGATTTCGCCCGACTTCAGTGCCTGTTCGAACTGCGCTTCGTCGCGGTACCAGAGGCGAACATTCGGCTTCAGTTCGGCGAGCTTTTCCAGTGCCTTGACGATGCCTTCGTCGGTGTCGAGCGCGTTGGTGCCACCCATGAAGGTCTTTGCTGTCACCTCAAGCAGGAAGGAGTTGGAAACGAGTGCCAGCAGACCAAGCTTGTCGGCCTTGTCTTCGGCCCACATGTCTGCCCAGGAGGTCGGCGCTTCCTTGAAGACGTCGGTGTTGGACACCAGCGTGATGTACCAGGAAACGGCACCGATGCCCGCAACCCGGCCATCCGGATACTTGTTGACGAAGTGCTCGATAAGGTTCTTCGAGTTCGGGATCTTCGCCATGTCGAGCGGCGCCCAGAGATCTGTCGACTGGCCCTTCAGCATGGCGACCTGCGACATCATCGAGACATCGGCCGGGGCTGCGCCGGCGCGTGCGGCCTGCTCAAGCTGTACGAGCCACGCTTCGCCGGTCGGCTCGGCAACCGATTCAACGGCGATGCCCGTCGCCTTGGTAAATTCCGCAAAGATGTTTTTGTCGAAGGAGTCCTTGAAGTAGCCGCCGTAGACGCCAACCTTCAGGCTCTTGTCCTGGGCGCGCAGTACCGCCGGCATGGCCAGCATGGAGGCGCCGGCCAGGCCTGCGCCGAGCACTGTTCTGCGGCTGATTTTCCCGTTGAAAAGATCGGACATTTTTTTCTCCTTTTGTCTGCCCGGGGGATGGTTCCGGCGGGCGAGTTCCCACTCTTGTTCGCAGTCTTACTTCGGCTTCAGCCCTTCACGGAAGGGCTGAAGACCATCAGGCTCAAGATTTCAAACAGCATTTGCGCGCCGGCATGCGCCGTATTGGTTGTTGCGTCGTATTGCGGTGCGACTTCCACCACGTCACCGCCGACGATGTTGATGCCCTTGAGGCCGCGGATTAGTTCCAGGACCTCCCGTGTGGTGAACCCGCCGACTTCCGGTGTGCCGGTGCCTGGCGCAAAGCTCGGGTCGAGGCTGTCGATGTCGAAGGAGAGATAGGTCGGACCGTCACCGACAATCTGCTTCGCTTTCTCGATGATCGCCGGGATGCCCATGCCGGTCACTTCTTCCGCATGGATCACCGTCATGCCGGACTCGTAGGAGAACTCCCACAGATATTCGGCCGGGCCACGGATGCCGATCTGGATGGTCCGGGTCGGGTCCAGCACGCCGTCGAGCACGGCGTTGCGCATCGGCCCGCCGTGATGGAACTTGGTCTCGTCGAAGAAGCCACCGGTGTCGCAATGGGCATCGATATGGATGAGACCGACTGGCGCCTTCTTGCCGACCGCCTTCAGGATCGGATGAGTAATGGAATGGTCGCCACCAACCGACAGTGGCAGCACACCGGCCTCAACGATCTGGCTGATGCGCTTTTCGATATCCTCGTGGCTCATCTCGAGCCGATAACGGCTGCGGAACGGCACGTCACCGATATCGGCCACACGCAGTTCGTGCGTCGGCGCACATTCCAGCACATGGTTGTACGGCCCGACGCGCTCGATTGCGCGCAGCGCGCGAGGTCCGAAGCGCGAACCGGGGCGGTTGGTGACGCCGAGATCCATGGGCATGCCGATCATAGCAACCTGCAGGTCGCGGAAATCCGGGTTTTCCGAATCGACCGCGAGATAAGGCGCGTCCAGAAGCGTTGGGAGCCCGGCGTAAGGTGCCACCCGCGTACCCGCGCTGTTGAAGATCTTCTCGCCGACCTTCTTGAACTTTTCGTCGAAGATCTCGCCGCCGGGGCTGTTCAGATACTTCGCCCGCAGTTCCTCGAGCCTCTTGCCGTCGAAAGCCATGATTGCCTCACCTGTATCCCGGCTGCCCGAGGCAGCCTAATTTTTGTTCCGCAGGGCTTGCCGCCCTTGTTTTCATCATTATCCGACGAGACGGGGTGGAAAAGCAATTGAGATTGTTCTAGCGGATCGCGTGAGAAAAACTAACAGATGAGTGAGATGTGACGAGCCGACTGCCGCCCCTCAACCCGCTGCGTGCTTTTGAGGCAACCGCCCGCCGCGGGTCTGTTTCTGCGGCGGCACGAGAGCTCAGCGTGACGCATGGCGCGATCAGCCACCAGATCAGGGCGCTGGAGGTGGCTCTGGATGTCACGCTCTTTGAGCGCGGCGCAAAGCGCTTGAAGCTCACCTCCGAAGGCGCGCTACTCCTGCCGGCTGTCACACAGGCGTTCGGCGAGATCGCTGCGGCCACGGCACAGATGAAGCGCCCTGCTACGTCGGGCGAACTGTCCATCACCTGCGTACCGGCGCTCTTCTCGTTCTGGATCGTGCCGCGCCTGAACTCCTTCACAGATCAGTTTCCCGGTGTGCGGCTGAAGCTCAAGGCGTCGAACGATCCAGCGCATCTCCATTCGTCGGATGTGGATGTCTGCATCCTGTATGGTGACGGCAACTGGCCGGACGCCTGGACGCGGCTCTGGAGCAATCTCGAGCTCTTTCCGGTTGCGAGCCCGACACTCCTCAACAGCCGCCCGCTGCGCTCGATCCGGGATCTCGAAGACCATGTGCTGCTGCATGGAGACGAGGACGGCCGCGAGTGGAACACCTGGCTTTCGGCCGCCAATGCAATCGACTTGCCGCGCCGCCAGCAGCACTTCATGGGCGATGCCCGCTTCTCGACGGAGGCCGCCGTCCACGGTCAAGGGATCGCACTCGGCGACACGATCACCGCCAGCAACCTCATCGCGCGAGGCGAACTGGTCGTGCCCTTCGACCTGAGCGTTACCGCCAGTGATTCCTTCTACGTTGCCTGCCGCCCGGCGATGCGCACCACCCCCATTGTGCGCGTCTTCATCGAGTGGATGTTTGTATCCCTAGAGGCTGACCAGCTTGCAAAACCGCAGACGTCTGCCAGAACACTGATCCGGAGCCGGCGTGCCTAGAGCCGCGCTTGTTGCCCTGATGCCCTTGTCGGATCGGTTCAGTTGAATGGAAACGTCACTTTATCAACCAGTGAAAGCATTCCTGGAGACCTTCGGTTACGAGGTGAAGGGAGAGATTGGCGGCTGTGATGTCGTTGGTGCCAAACACGGTGACCCGACTGTTGTCGTGGTCTGTGAGTTGAAGATGACCTTCAATCTCGAGCTCATCCTCCAGGCCGTCGACCGGGCGGCGGTCTCTGACGAGGTGTGGATCGCAGCTCGTATTTCGGCGAAGGGGAAGGGGCGAGAGGCAGACAAGCGCTATCGCGATCTTTGCCGGCGGCTCGGCTTCGGGATGCTGGGCGTGTCGGATCAGGGTGAGGTTAGCGTTCTCGTCAGCGCCGTTTCACCGATGCCGCGAACAAACCCGAAGCGCCGTACCAGGATCATCCGAGAGCATCGCAAGCGCATCGGCGACCCCGCGCTTGGCGGCAGCACCAAGGTGACAGTGATGACGGCATATCGGCAGCAGGCGCTGGCATTGGCGGCAGCTCTCGCCGCAGGACCGCTGAGACCACGCGATCTCAAGCAGGTGGCGGAGAATGCCGGCGGCATCCTGCGGGACAACTATTATGGCTGGTTCGAAAAGGTGGAGAGGGGCGTTTATCAACTGGCCCCTGCCGGCCATGACGCTCTGAGGGCGCGACAAGCCACGACGACTTGAGCCGATCATGGCTTCAGGTGGATAGGCGAACGAAACAGGCGGGCCGCGACAGACCCGCCTGTTTCTCTTGTCACCTTACTTGGTGAACAGCTTCTGCAGGGCAGCGCCGTCCTGCGGGCTGACCTTCAGGACCTGCGCCCAACCGGCTTCCTGTGCCGTCTGCAGGAACTTGGCGGCAGAAACTTCAGGCAGGTTGTAGGTTTCGATGCCGGCTTCGCCCTGGCGCTTGCGCTCGGCGTCGGCATCCTGTTCGAAGCGGCTCGAGCTGTCTTCCATCGCCAGGATCGCCTTCTCGAAGACGGCCTTCTGCTCGGCGTTCAGCTTGTTCCAGGCCGCGAGGCTGAAGTAGACACCGGTCTCAACCTGGTAGAAGCCAGGGTCGACACGCGTCTTGGTCTGTTCCTGCCAGCCGAGGTCGAACACGCCGATTGAAGGCCAGCCGTACCCATCAATGGTGCCCCGCTCGAGTGCGGTGAAGACTTCACCTGGCGCGATCTGCATCGGGTTGGCGCCGAGCGCCGAGAAGAATGCCTGGTAGATCGGAACCGAGCGGAGCTTCAGGCCATCGAAGCTGTCGCTCTTGGCTGGCTTCGACAGGTAGACGTGGTACTTGATCTTTTCAGCGAGACGGCCGAGCCAGTGGATGCGAGCACGCTTCTCGTGGATCTGGTTCATCAGGTCATAGCCGCCGTTCTGGCGAAGCTCGGCCATGCTCAGATCGGTCATGGTCAGCGCAACGCCTTCCGGGACGAGGTTGGCGTGGAAGACGGCCGTGGTGTTGGCGAGGTCGATGACGTTGCCGCGCAGTGCGTTGCCCACTTCGAAGGGAGGCATGGCTTCGGGGCCGCCGAGCACCTGGATCTTGACGAGGCCCTTGCCCGCTTCATTGACCTTCTGGACGAATTCATCAAACGGCTTGGCGAAGGCCGTGCCGGTCTGGAACGCGGAGATCGCACGCAGGGTGACTTCGTCAGCCTTGGCCGGTGCCGTGAGCGCAATGAGGCTGACGGCGAGCGCCGAAAGCGTCGAGGTGAGTTTGAGTTTCATTGGAATCCCCTATTGTTGTTGTGTCAACGCACGAGTGATGGAAGGAAAAGAGTAAGCTGCGGCCACAGAACCATCAGTGCGAGAATAAGCAGCTCGATGATGATGAATGGCAAAGCGGCGCGATAGATCTGCAGTAGCGGCGTTGAACGGCTGACGCCCTGCATGACCATCAGCAGGATGCCGAACGGCGGCGTCAGTAGGCCGAGTTCAATTGCGACCAGCATCATCAGGCCGAGCCAGACGAGGTCGATGCCAGCGGCTTGCGCCAGAGGCATGAAGAACGGCAGCGTGATCATCATCATTGAAATCTGGTCGATAAAGCAGCCCAGGACCAGCAGGATCAGCAGCATGGCCACAACCAGCGCGATCGGTGACAGCTCCACAGTCTGGATCAGAGTCAGGAAGCCGTTGGTGGCGCCCGAGAACGACAGGATCTGCGAGAAAGTCACAGAGGCGACGATGATGAAGAGGATCGAGACCGAGACCTTTGCGGTCTCCAGCATCGACTTGACGAAAGAAGACCAAGTGAGCTGGCGGTAAAACAGTGTTGCAAGCAGTGCCGTGGTGGCCCCAAGCGCTGCCGCTTCGGTCGGTGTCGCGATGCCCGCCAACATGCCGCCGATGACGGCAATGAAGATGAAGAAAAGCGGAACGACGTCACGGAAGAACGGAACAACGCGTTCGCGGAACGGCAGTTGTTTGCCGTCGACATCGTTCGGTGCGCATGACGGATCAAAGCGGGCAGCCAGGATGACATAGGCGAGAAATGCGACACCCATCAGCATGCCTGGCAGGATGCCCCCGATCAGCAACTGCGAGATGGAGATGCCGGACAGCGACCCGAGCATGACTGCGAGAGCCGATGGGGGAATCAGTACGGCGATGCCGCCGACGGCCATGGCAGGCCCGAGTGCCAGTGTGGTTGAGTAACCGCGCTTCAGCATTTCCTGCGACAGCGTCCCGCCGAGGAGAGCGGTATTGGCGATCGAGGATCCGGAAAGGGCCGCGAACGTCGTCCCACCGACAACCGTAACGCAGGCGAGCCTTGCCGGCAGGCGGTACAACAGGCGCTCGATCGCGTCGATGGCGCGGTAGGCAAGGCCGCTGTGGAACAGCAGCTCACCCATCAGGATGAAAAGGGGGATTGGCGCGAGCGAGAAGGAGTTCACCGAACCCGCGGCATTGCGCACGAGCTGTTCCAGCCCGACTTCGCCCCCAAGGAAGATCCACGCGCCGAGCAGGTTGACGCCGAGGAAGGCGAAGGCGACCGGTAGGCCAATCGCGAAGAGAACGGCGAGCGTCCCGCCGAGCAAAAGAAGCGTTGCCCACCAGGTCATCGGGTTTCTCCTTCACCCGCAGCACGGAAGAGAAATTCGATGGCACAAAGCCCGAAACAGGCAACAACCGGTATCATCAGATACCATTCTGCAAAAACCAGGTTCTTGAAGACGAGCGATCCGACTTCGTAGGTATCGACCGTGACGCGAATGCTTTGGTAGAGAAGCAGCAGGCAGATGACGAAGCCGGCGATGTAGGAGATCTTCATCAGCCATTGTGCCGCCGTCGCGCCCACAAGGCGCAGGAGGATATCGACATTGACGTGGCCGGCCTTGTGGAGGACCCATGGGGCGCCGAAGAAGGTTGAAATGGTTATGAGATATTCGGTGATCTCATTCAGCCACGGCCAGCGGGCCAGGGCGAGATTGCGCACGAAGACGTCGAGCGTCACGAGAACAGCCAGAAGGCCGAAGCCGACTGCTGAGATGAGCCCGCAGCATGAGGCGATGCGACCCCAGACAGTGTAAAGACGTTGAATCATAGAACCGCCCTAAATTAGGGGGTCAGGTTAGTTCAAACTTAAAATATCTGCAATCCCCGTCCCAGCCGGTCCACAATATGGCTCACGCTCGCGCAAGGGGGAGGGATGTTGAACCAGCGATCCGGTCGAAGACGCAGGAACGTCCCACAACGAAAAAAGCCACTCGCTCGTGAGCGAGTGGCCTTTCATGAACGTTTAGAAGCTTACGGCTGGGTGCCCGTGCCACCTGCGCCACCTGCCGGCGGAGTAGCCGGGGCTGCGTCACCTGCAGGCGGAGCAGCAGGCGTCGTCGGAGCCGGTGCAGGCGCCGAGCTGTCCGTGGTCGAGGAGCTGGTGGACGAAGTGGTCTGCGGGTCTGTCGAAGAGCCGCCCATCTGCGACCATACGAAGGCGCCGACCAAGAGAACGGCAATAACTGCTACCCACGGAACCCAGGACGAGCTGCCTGTGCGGACGTGAGTCGAGCTGCGAACCTCAGGGGTGCGAGGATCGAGATTACGGTCTTCCAGTTTTCTGTCGTTGGGATCAAAAGCCATGTTACTTCCTCCTTGTGCTGCCCTGACAATGCCGTCGCTACTGATTTGGTTCCCGAAAACGTGATCGTCTTGATCTCGGAGGGTGCCAAACGTGCGGGATTGGGTGCTTCTAGGGGGCATTCTGGAGGTTGAGACGCCGGGCCTTGGGAGGAGGGACGCGCCCGGCATCTCGCTTTGGCGGAGGAGACAGAGATGCTCGTCTCCGCCGAAGTCGTGTCGTCAGAGACTTACTCTTCGCGCTGGCCCGTGAAGTTCAGCAGCAGCTGGAAGATGTTGACGAAGTTGAGGTAGAGCGACAGCGCACCGAATACCGCCAGCTTCTGCTGGGATTCCTGATCGTAGTTTTCGGCGTACTGCTCCTTGATGCTTTGTGTGTCGTAAGCCGTCAGGCCAACGAAGACCACGATCCCGATCACCGACACCGCGAACTGAAGCGCGCTGGAGGCGAGGAAGATATTGACGATCGAGGCGATGACCACGCCAATCAGGCCCATGATGAGGAACGAGCCCATCTTGGAAAGGTCGCGCTTCGTCGTGTAGCCGAACAGGCTCATCGCGCCGAACATGGTCGCGGCAATGAAGAAGGTCCGGGCAATGCTGGCGCCGGTGAAGACGAGGAATACGGACGCCATCGACAAGCCCATGACCGCGCAGAATGCCCAGAAGGTCATCTGTGCTGCGGAGGCCGACATCGTCTGCATCTTGAAGGAGAAAAAGAACACAAATGCCAGCGGCGCAAGCATCACCGCCCATTTCAACGGGGACGAGAAGATCGGCACATATAGCGCCGGCGTCGTGCCGACGATGAAGGCAACGATGCCGGTAACAACCAGGCCAAGGCCCATATAGTTGTAGACGCGCAGCATATGCTGGCGCAGGCCCTCATCGAAGGCCGCAGCTGATACTTGCGAGAAGCCGCCGAAGCGGTTCTGGTTTGGATACATTCTTGTCTCCTGCTGGGTTAGTACAAAGAGTGCTTCAAGGTCTCGGCCTCGTCTGCGAGACCGATATTGGGTGTGCTTGAGACGAGGGCGTAGGCAACTTCACCCACCTGCCACCACGCCGCCTCGGCATTCGAAAGGTTCAGATCCTTGACGGGCTCCACGGCAAAATAGCCCGGCCTGCCGGCGAAGACCGAGATGTTGCTCCCGTCTGGGGTCCGGACGCTTGCCTCAACGCTCGGTCCGAAATCCGACGGAAAGATCTGGACATCGACGACCTTCCAGTCCGTCGGCAGCTCCGGCATGGTGATTGCCGTTGCGGCGCGGATCTCGTCGCGATCATAGGTCTTCACCTCCGGCTGCGACTGCATGGCTGCGCGGACGCGGGACGTGTGATGAGCGCGGACCGCCTCCTCGACAAAAGCCGGCGGCTGCACGGAAGCGTTGACCTCCTTGAATCCCATCGAGGAATGCGCAAACCAGCCGACGGAGAACAGCAGTGCGACCGCCGCAACCTTCCGCAGGACATGCAGCGTCCGCGCCGTGGCAAGACCGGCGGAAAGGCGTCGCGCCGCTTCGCGTGTCTCCGGGCGGCCTGATGCGTCCGTCGCGCTCATGGCGAGCTTCAATGTCGATCGAACGCTGAGATCCGCCATGACCTGCGCTGCGACATCCGGGTTCTTTGCCAGCCAGTTTTCCACCCTCAGGCGACCGGCCGGATCGAGCTGGTTGTCGATATAGGAGTCGAGATCGGTCGTCTGGACAGGTTCGAGATCAGTCATTGCCGCCTCCTTCGATCAGTCGCAGATGGCTGGGTTTGGCCGCTCCGTTCTCGTATTCGCGGAGCGTAGCGCGCGCTCTCGATACGCGGGACATCAACGTTCCGACGGGGATGCCGAGGATGTCGGCGGCTTCCTGGTAGCTTAGGTCCTCGACGGCGACGAGATGCAGCGCCTCACGCTGTTCTTCGGGAAGCGTCAGGAAGGCCCGCCGCACCTGCGCGAGGCGCACGTTGAGCTCCTGTTGGGCTGGATAGGCCTCGTCCACCTCAAGTGCGATGGTCTCATCGCGGCGCCCGCGCGCCACGGCGGAGCGGACACGATCGATGTGGGTGTTGTGGACGATGGCCAGCAGCCAGCGCCGCAGGCCCATGCCGGACTTATAGGTCGAGCGCCGCTCGTAGGCCCTGACCAGCGCGTCATGCACCAGATCCTCGGCATCAACCGCATTGCGCACAAGGGAACGCGCGTAGCGTCTCAAGCTCGCGAGTTGGCCGATGACATCGAAGGCGCGTCCATCTTGTTTCATACCGTCATATACGAAAGAGACAGCGCGCTTATTCCCGCCGGAGAAGAAAAATTTCCGACGGGTGTTTGAGGGCGGGTGACAGTCAGCCGCGCCAGCTCAGGAAGCGTGCTTCGATCTGGCCGATGACGAAGTTGACGATCAGCCCGAGCACGGAAAGGATCGTCACGCCAGCAAACAGCTTCTCGAGGTCGTAAAGCGAACCAGCTTCAAGAATGTAGGAGCCGACACCATACTGAGCGCCGAGCATTTCAGCGGCGACCAGCAGGATGATGGCAATCGAGACCGAGACGCGGAGACCGGAGAGGATAGCTGGGAAAGCGCCCGGCAGCACGATCTTGCGAACGATCGACCACCAGCTCAGCCCGAAGCTCTGNCCCATCCGGATCAGTGACCGGTCGACATTGTCGACNGCGCCGTAGGTGGCGACGACCGTTGGCGTAAAGGTNCCGAANGCGATCAAGGCGTATTTCGACATCTCNTCGATCCCGAACCAGATGACGAACAGCGGAAGCAGCGCGATCTTCGGAATTGGGAAGAGTGCGGCCACCAGCGGCACGAGCCCGGCGCGCACGTAACTGAAGAGGCCGATCAGCACACCAAGCGAAATGCCGGCCGCGATGCCGAAGGCACCGCCGACCAGAAGGCGCTGCAGTGACGGCAGCAGGTGGCGCCAAAGCCCGCCGGTCTGCCAGAGCTGGACCAGTGTTTCGAGAACCGCCGATGGCCGTGGCAGCGTGAGGTTGGAAATAAAGCCGACGCGTGTTCCGACCTCGGCAAGGAGGAGGAGTGCGACGAAAACCACCAGCGCCATGCCGCGCACCGGGATCGGCGAAAAGCCGCCGCCGCGAAACGGCACCTGCTTGACGCCGGCTGCTGCGGTCGTGCTCGTGCTTGCGCTGGATGGCGTGGAGATCGTGCTGACATCAGACATTGGCCAACTCCTTGTCGGCAGCCATGGCTTCTTCGCGCATCAGCTCCCAGAGTTGCTTCTGCTTTTCTTCAAGAAGAGCGTGCCCGAGATGCCGCTCGGCAAGCGGGATGTCGATATCGACGATCTCCCGAACCCGGCCTGGCCGACGCGACAGCACGATAACGCGATGCCCGAGGCGAACGGCTTCGCTGAGGTTGTGGGTGACGTAGACCGAGGTGAACGGCTGGCGCGTCCAGAGCGAGACGAGGTCGTCCATCAGCAGTTCACGCGTCTGGCTGTCGAGCGCGGAAAGCGGCTCGTCCATCAGCATAACGGCGGGACGAACGGCCAACGCCCGGCTGATGGCAACACGTTGCCGCATGCCGCCGGAGAGTTGCTTGGGCAGGGCGTCGCGAAAATCCGAAAGCCGGGTGCGCTCCAGCACGTCCGCCACGATCGCTTCCATCTCGTCGCGCTTCAGGTTGTGGTCTTCGAGCACGAGCTTGATATTGCCTTCCACCGTGCGCCAGGGCAGCAGCGCGAAATGCTGGAAGACATAAGTCAGCGGGTTGAGGCAGTCCCTGGGAGGCTGACCGATCTGGAGAACTTCACCGCTGTCGGGCCGCTCCAGCCCGCCCAGGAAGCGCAAGAGCGTCGACTTTCCGCAGCCGGATGGTCCGACGAGGCAGACGATCTGGCCTTGGGGGATGTCGAGCGAGATATCGCGCAGGACCTCGACGGTGCCATAGCGATGGGTGATGTTCTTGAGCTTCAGGTCCATGTGGTCTCCCGACGGAGGCCCGCTCGGGCCTGCCGTCGTCTTCGTAGCTTGTTCAGATCGTCTTGACGTAGGATGTGTCGAAGAGCTGTTCGCTGCTGATGGCGTCCTTGACCATGCCTTCGGACTTGAACCATTCCAACTGTTCGGTGCAGCTGTTGAGCGACAGTGCCAGCCCCTTGTTTATGCGCATCGCACCTTCAACCAGGTTCTGCTTGGCCACTTCGTAAGGGCTGTCCTTTTCGACATACTTGTAGACGAGCTTTGCCAGAGCATCCTGCTCCTCGGCGCTGGCCGACTTGTCGACGAAGGCAGCGTTATAGTCATCGATCGCCTTTGTGTAGGCGTTGATGAAGGACTGCGTCAGCTCGCGGTTCTCGGCAGCGTTCTTCGACGAGGTGAAGGCGGTCGTGACCTGGTAGTCCGGCGCGTAGTCCGAAACGAGCCCGATCTTCTTGGCCGCACCTTCACGGATCATCTTGTTGGCGACGTTCGCCTGGATTGCCCATGCGTCGATCTGGCCGGTGGAAAGTGCACCGACGACAGCGCCGAGCTTCTGCAGCGGCCGCAGCTGGATGTCTGCGAGGTTGATGTTGTTTGCCGACGCGATCTTATGCGCCATGAAATGGAAGGAAGAGCCTGCGGTGGTGATGCCGAAGCTCTTGCCGGCGAGCTTGGACGGATCCGTGAGGCCGGCTTCGTAAGCCTTGTTCGATGCCAGGATGACTGCGCCGACGATGCCCTTCTCCTCCGTGAGTGCACCGCCAACGACCTTCACCGCCCCCTTTTGAGCCAGGCTGATCAGGCCACCACTCATCGCGGTTACGCCAAACTCGGCGTCGCCGGAGGCGATCGCAACAGCCATCGGCTGGGCCGCTTCAAAGAACTTGAGCTCGATGTCCAGACCTTCTTCCTTGAAGTAGCCGCGCTCGAACGCAATGAAGCTCGGAGCATGGCTGGCAAGGCTCAGAACCGCCAGGTTACGCTTTTCAGCGGCGCGCGCAGGCAGGCAAAAGGCTGCGGCGGCACTTGCAGCGCCCATGGCAAATAGCGTCTGGCGACGATTCAGGGTCACACTCATCTCTTAATCCTCCGTAATGACATAAGCGGCGTCATACCCTCAGTGCCACTCATTTCGGGCTAGCACAACAACCATGGTGATACGCCGCCTTGTTCGAGCGCATCTGATCAAACCTGCCTTGCGTTAGAACTTGGCGAGCGCGAGTTCAAGGTTTGGCCGCAGCGATATGATCACATCTTTTCAGGTTGGCGCGGATGCGCATGCCGGTTAGACACGAGCAAAAACAGAGTGAATCGCCATGATAGGAAGCAGTACTCGTCTGGTCGCGATGATCGGCACGCCGATCATCCAGGCGAGATCCCCCCAGAATTTCAACAGATATTTCAATGCCAGAAATGAAGACCGGGCGATGATCCCTGTCGACCTGCGGCCCGAACAGGTCGCAGATTTTGTTGCCACGGCTCGCGGCTGGGATAATCTCGACGGCTTCGTTGTGACAATTCCTCACAAGACAGCCGTTGCTGGACTTGTCGATGATATGACGCCGCGTGCTAGATTCCTTGGTGCGGTGAACGTGGTTCGGCGTCACCCGGACGGACGTCTCTCGGGAGACATGACGGATGGTGAGGGTTTCCTCCTCGCTGCCCGCGCCAACGGCTTCGACGGGGCGGACAAGACGGCGCTTCTTGTCGGAGCAGGCGGTGCCGGCCGGGCAATCGGCCATGCATTGGCGGAAGCCGGTTTGTCGGAGCTCTTCATCCATGACATGGATGAGGCTGCCGCGAACAGCCTTTGCTCCCGGCTCAAGGAGGCCTTCCCAAGCCTTGCCGTCACTGCCGGTTCGATCCCGCAGAGGAACTTTGATCTTGTGGTCAACGCCTCCCCATGCGGCATGGGCGGCAATGATCCCCTGCCTGTGCCGGAAGAGGTCATCAAAGCTATCAATCCGGGCGGCCTCGCTGCAGATGTCGTCACAAGTGCGGAGCGGACGCGGTTTCTGGAGCTTGCGGCCCATCACGGCGTGAAGATCCAGTTCGGGCATCAGATGGCCGGGGCACAAATGGAGGCGCTTGGGCGCGCCATGGGTGTGATGGGGGCCGATGCGAATGACTGACAGGCGAGCGGAACGTTACGACGTCGTAGTCGTGGGTGGCGGCGCGGCGGGCATGAGTGCTGCCGTCGCGGCGGCAAGGACGGGTGCCAAGACGGCCCTGATCGAGCGGTACGGCTTTCTCGGCGGCGCCGCATCAAACTCGCTGGTGCTCGCGTACTGTGGTTTCTTCCAGAAGGGGGAACGGCAGGTCACCGCGGTCCGCGGCATCGGTGAGCATTTCTTGAACATCCTTGCGGACGTCGGTCAGGACGTGTCGCCACTTCTCTCGCCAAGTGGCAACAGGATCATCCTGCTCGATCCCGAGGCGGTGAAATTCGCCGGCGACCGCCTTCTTGAACAGGCGAATGTCTCGGTTTTCCTGCACAGCCGCGTCACCGGCGCGACGATGGAAGGTGACAGGATCAGCTCGGTCACCGTCACCGACCATGGCGGCAACTTCGAGCTTTCCGCCGGCGCATTCGTCGACGCAAGCGGCGAAGCCACTCTTTCTGCCTTGGCTGGGGTCGAGATGATGGCCGACAGCCTTACGGGTCAGCATGTCCAGCCGGCGTCGATGCCGGTACGGATTGGTGGGGTGGCGCCGGGTATCGAGTTCGATCGTGAGCGCGTCGCCGCCATCATTGCAGAACACAACAAGACGGCGGATAAGCCGATCCTGCGTGCGGATGGCGGGATCATGTTCCGGCTACCGATATCGAACGATTACTGGTGGATGGCGATCGATCTGGCCACGGACGGGTTAACGGGTAGCGATCTCGGCGCCGCCGAACGGCAGGCGAGGTGGGAGGCCTGGCGCAATCTCGGCCTGTTGCGACAGCTACCGGGCTTCGAGACTGCCTACATCATTTCCACCGGCCCGCAGATCGGCATTCGTGAGACCCGCCGGCCACGGTCGCGAGAAGACTTGAGAGGCGAAGCCTTGCAGCAGGGACTGCAGCGGGAGGACGGGATTGGACGCGCCGCCTGGCCGATGGAGGTTCATGAGGCGCCGGGAAAGGTTCGTTTCATCGACATCGGCGGCGAGGGGTTTGCCGATATTCCACCTGGAGCCCTGCAGGCTGCGGGAGGCGATAATCTGTTTCTCGCGGGACGCGTCGCCGGCGCGGATGCTGTCGCTTATGGCTCATCCCGTGTCATGGGAACCGCTTTTTGCACCGGACAGGCAGCAGGGGTCTTGGCGGCGCTCAATATAGCAGGCAAAGCTAATATCGCAGCTGTGCGCCGGGAGCTCGTCAGCCAGGGGGCCCTGATCTGATCTGTTGAGAGCAGGACGGATAGGGGCCGATGGTGGCTTGCAATAGGAAGCGATGGCTGTAGGAGGAAAGCCGGGACAACGCGATTTTTGGGGGAGAAATCAATGTATCGCGCATTGCTACTATCACTGTCGACTGCATTGCTGATGACCGCCGGTGCCGCCTCGGCGCAGGAAACGGTGAAGCTGGGTATGGTTGCCGAGCTTTCCGGCGCCGGAGCGCCGGCGGGCACCAACTGGCGGGACGGCATCAAGATCGCCGTGGAGGAAATCAACGCTGAGGGCGGCATCCTCCAGAAGAAGATCGAGTTGACGGAATACGACACCCAGACCGACCCGCAGGTTTCGCGCGCGCTCGTGCAGAAGGCGATCGATGGCGGCGCCTATGTGATCCTCGGGACGATCTATTCCGGCTCGACCCTGGTCAACATGCTTGTGGCGCAGCAGAACAGCGTTCCGCAGTTCGTTGGTTCGGAAGCTCCGAACATCGTGGAAAAGGGCAACCCCTTCGTGTTCCGCACCTCGTCAGGTGCACAGAAGGGCGTTCCGGCGCTGACGCCTTACTTCAAGGATACGCTGAAGGCGAAGAAGGTCGCCGTAGCCTGGGTCAACAACGAGTTCGGCAAGGGCGGCCGCAACGTCTTCATCGAGGAGATGAAGAATGCCGGCATCGAGGTGATTGCCGACGTTCCTTCCGAGCAGGCGCAAACCGACTATGCGGCTGACGTTGCCAAGCTGAAGCAGGCCAATCCGGATGCCGTTTTTGTTTACATGAACCAGGAAGAGTCCGCCCGCTTCCTCATCGAGGCCAAGAAGCAGTCGCTTGCCATGCCGCTCGTTGGCGAAGTGACGCTGACCGAGGCCAAGGTGATCGAATTGGCAGGTGGCGCTGCAGAAGGTGCGATCGCGCATGTTGGCGTCACGGCGACGGCAACCGACGTACCGGGCATCGGCGCCTTCTCCAAGAAGTTTGAGGAGACCTTCAAGCGCAAGCCGACCCATGACGCGATCAAGGGTTATGTCGGCGCCTGGACCACGAAATACGTAACCGAACTGGTCGGCGAGTTCGACGGCGAAGCATTCTCCGAGAAGATGCACGGGCTTTGCCTGAAGGTCGCCGACCACCCGAAGATCCTGCTCGACACCTGTTGGGACGATCGTGGCGAAATGTCTCGTCCGAGCTTCATGGTCCAGGTCAAGAACGGCGCTCCGGTCGTTATCGGTACCGTGCCGGCCAACTAAGCGGCTCGATATTGCCGCGGCGGGTCGCCGCCGTGGCTTCTTTCAAGAGAGACCTCCGTGTCACAGTTCATGCAAGTGTTGTTGTCCGGTCTTGCGACTGGGTCGATCTACGCGCTGGTTGCTATCGGCTTCACGCTGGTATGGCAGGCGGCGCAAACGGTGAATTTCGCCCAGGGCGAATTCGTCATGCTCCCGGCCTTCTTCGTGCTGGCTGGCATGAGCTTCTTCGGCCTGCCGCTCTGGGCAGCCTTGCTGCTCGGTCTTGTCGCGTCCATCGTGGTTCTGGGCATCCTGTTCAAGAAGCTGATCGTCGAGCCGATCCTGCCGCATGGCGGCATCACCTTGATCATCGCGACCATGGCGCTCGGCATCCTGCTGAAGGAAAGCGTCAAGGAGTTCTATTCCGCCGAAGCACAGCCGTTCGCGTCACTGGTGCAGAACGCGCACGTTGACGTGCTTGGCGCCGTTCTCTCGCTGCAGGATCTTGTCAATCTCGCCATCTCGCTGACGATTGTTGTCCTGCTGACCCTGTTTCTCAATCGGACGCGGACCGGGCGCTGCATGCAGGCGACCGCCCAGAACCCCGCGGTTGCGGAAATCCTTGGCGTCAACGTCAAGCGGATGATCCTCTATACCTTCATCATCAATGCGGCGCTTGCCGCGCTTGCATCCTTCCTCATCACCCCGATCTACCTTGCCAAGTTCTCCAACGGCGAGACGCTCGGCCTGATCGCCTTCATCGCGGCGATCGTCGGCGGCTTCAACCAGATCCGCGGTGCATTGATTGGTGGGCTTTTGATCGGGGTTCTGGACAATCTGACCGCTGCCTATGTTACGGCTGAGTATCGTGCGGCGCTTCCCCTCGTGCTCCTGATCGGGATCATTCTCCTGCGCCCGCAAGGCATCATGGGGACGTCCGAGGGGAGGACAGTATGACGCTCAACCGGTCGCTGCTGACCAAAATAGCCGTCGCGGTCCTGCTGCTCGCGGCGATCGTCGCGCCGATTGGGCAGGGCAACTACATCACCTATGTCCTGACCTCCTGGCTGGTGTTTTCCATCGCCGCGATGGGGCTTAACCTGACGCTAGGTTACGCAGGCCAAATCTCGCTTGCGCAGGCCTCCTTCATGGCGATCGGCGCCTATACGACGGCGCTGCTCACGCTGGCGGGCTGGCACTGGGTTCTAGCCATGCCGCTTGGGCTTATCTTGTGCTTCGGCGTTGGGCTTCTGCTTGGTTATCCGGCGCTTCGGGTGAAGGGGCACTTTCTCGCCTTCGTGACGCTGGCCTTCAACACGCTGGTTTTCCTTGTGCTGCGCAATGAGGAATGGCTGACGGGTGGCACCTTCGGGCTCGTCGGTATGCCGCGCCCTGACTTCCTCATCTTCAAGACGATGAAGCAATTGCACTTCTACTACTTCACCCTCGGCATCACGGTGATCGCGTCACTAGCCATGTGGGGCATCGTCCGGTCGCCCTGGGGGCGGGCATTCAAGGCTCTGCGCGAGAACCCCGTTCGTGCCGAAAGCCTCGGCGTCGACACGCGACGCATCACGTTGCTCGCTTTCGCAATCGGTTCCGCTTACGGCGGACTTGCCGGCGCGCTGATCACGCCGCTCGTGCAGTTCATCGAGCCAGGCTCGTTCGGCCTGGCTCATTCGCTGCGCATCCTGCTGATGGTTGTCGTCGGTGGAAGCGGCTTCTTCTTCGGTCCGTTCCTGGGTGCCGGCGTCGTGATCCTGCTCCCCGAGGTCCTGCGATTTACCGAGGGCTACTACCTGATCATCTATTCGGCACTGGTGATCGTGTTGCTGGTCTTCGTGCCGTCAGGGCTGATTGGTCTTGGTGGCCGGTTGCGGGAAAAGCTGTGGCCGCGCCAGCAGGTGCGAGGTGATCTAGTTGAAGGGGCGGCGCAGAAATGAACAAGCCGATCCTTTCCGTCCGCAATATCGAAAAGAGCTTTGGCGGCATCCGCGCCGTTCGCGATGTCTCTTTTGACGTGCAGAAGGGCGAGATCCTCGGCCTCATCGGGCCGAACGGCTCTGGCAAATCCACGCTGTTCAATTGCATCCTGGGCCAGCTGAAGCCGGAAAAGGGCGAGGTGGAAGTGCAGGGGCGCAAGGTATCTGGTCTGCGCGCCTCGCAACTGAACAGGCTCGGTGTCGGCCGCACCTTCCAGCAGCTTTCCGTCTTTCCGAAGATGAGCGTCCTCGACAACATCATTCTGGCGGGACAGGAGCATCATGGCAGCATGCTGTCGCGCCTGTTTGGACCGAGCGACGCAGGATTGACGGAGGCTGCCGAACGGCTGATCTCGTTCTTCCGGCTGGATCACCTGCGCGACACGCTGGCAGGCTCACTGTCCTACGGCCAGCAGAAGCTGGTGGATGCGGCGATGGCATTCATGGCGGGACCAAGCCTGGTCCTTCTCGACGAGCCCGCCGGTGGCGTCAACCTCACGATGCTCGCGCATCTCAAGGAGCGGCTGGTTGCTTACAATGCCGAGCATGGCACGACCTTCGTGGTGATCGAGCACAACATGGAATTTGTCATGAGTCTGTGCACACGCGTCATTGTGCTGGCCGAAGGGGAGGTCATCGCCGAAGGAACGCCGGCTGAAATCCGTGCCAACCCGCAGGTGATCGACGCATATCTTGGAGGCGGGGCGTGATCGAGCTCAAGGACATCTACGGCGGCTACGGCCAGATCACCATCCTGAATGGTGTGTCCTTCTCGATCCCGAAGGGCTCGATCACCACGATCATCGGGCCGAACGGGGCAGGCAAATCCACCGTCTTCAAGGCGATCTTCGGCCTGTTGAACATCCACTCTGGCCAGGTCATCCTCGACGGGAAGGACGTGACGCGCCAGACGCCGCGGCAGATGATCTCGCATGGCGTAACCTATGTGCCGCAGGGCCGCAACATCGTGCCGCAGCTCTCCGTCTACCATAATCTTGAACTGGGCGGCACCACCGCGCCGGATCAGGCGCTCGTGCGCCGGCGTATTGAGGTGGTCATGGACCAGTTCCCGATGCTGCGTCAGTTCCGCGACCGCAAGGCGATCGAGCTTTCCGGTGGGCAGCAGAAGCAACTCGAGGTTGCGCGGGCCCTCCTCCTCGACCCCAAGCTCATCCTGATCGACGAACCCTCGATCGGGCTTTCTCCCAACCTGGTCCAGGAGGTCTTTCGCACTCTGATCCGGCTTCGCGACCAAGGTGTGACGATCCTGATGGTGGAGCAGAACGCCAAGGCTGCACTCGCCATGTCCGACTACGGGCTTGTGCTGGAACTGGGCCAGACCCGCATGCATGACGAAGCAGCCAAGCTGCTGCGTGACGCCCGCGTTGGCCAGTTGTTTCTCGGCGGGCACGTCGCGGAATCCTGACCGCGGCCGGTCGTTCTATAGAACCTCGCGGATCCGGGTGGCGGTATCACGGAGCAACTGAAGGTACTGGTTTTCCTTCTCCTCCGTGAACCGGGCGCTTGGTCCGAAGACGGACATACCCACGAGCATCATCCCCTCCGCCGTAGTCACGGGAACGGCAACGGCGGACAAACCTGTCTCGCGTTCGCCGCGGTTGAGGGAGAACTTCCGGCTGCGAATGAGCTCCAGGTCGGCTCGCAGGGACGCCGGATCGATCAGCGTGTTATCGGAGATGGCCTCAAGTGTAGTGGTGCGGAAGTAGCTGTTGAGCGCCGTCTCGTCCAGCGTGGAAAGCCAGAGCTTTCCGTTGGCCGTCGCATAAGCCTCCATTCGTGCGCCGACGCGCGCATTGAAGCTGAACGTGTGCTCGGAATGGGCCGCCGCGATACAGGTGATCAAAGAGCCGTCGAAGGTGGTCGCCATCGCACCCTCCTGGGTCGCGGCCGCCAATTCGTTAAGGAAGGGCTGTAGCTGTGCAGCCAGCCGGCTGAAGCTTTTGGCGCGTTCCCCATAATCGACCAGCTTGCTTCCGAGCGAAAAGACCCCCTTTCGAGGTGAGCGCAGAACGCCGATCTGCAGCAAGGTCTTGAGGAAACGATGGGCGGTGACACTGTTCAGCCCCGTCAACTCCGCCACCTGGCCAGCCGTGACCTCCTGCCGCCGGTCGTCAAACAGGTCAAGGATCGCGAATGCCTTGATGATCGAACCGTTGGACGGAGTAGGCATTGCCACCTATGGATGTTTAACAAGAAAACTATCGGGCGCTTGACCCATAGCATTATAGCTGCAATACTGAAATTAACATTTCAAATAAGGAAATTCAAGCAGTCTCGGGAGGAGCGCTTGGACTCGTTGAGCGGGCGCGAACGCCAAGTCAGTGCCGGAAGCGTAATCTTCAGCCGCTTGAAGACGCTGGGCGTTGACTACGTGTTCGCGAACTCCGGAACAGACTTTCCTCCGATCATTGAAGGCTTGGCGGAGGCCGCTGCCTCGGGCAATGAACTCCCGCAGGCCCTGACAATCCCGCATGAACATGCTGCCATGGGAATGGCGCACGGCTATTACTTCATGTCAGGAAAGGCGCAGGCCGTCATTCTTCATACCAATGTTGGACTTGCGAATGGTGCCATCGGCGCCATCAATGCAGCAACGGACCACGTTCCGATGCTGCTTATGTCCGGGCGGACACCGACGGTCGAAAAGGGCCGGTTTGGTGCTCGTACGGTTCCGATCGGCTGGGGTCAGGAGATGCGCGATCAGGCGGCCCTCGTCCGTGAGGCCGTGAAGTGGGACTATGAGTTGCGCTTTCCGGAACAGATCAAGGAAGTGCTCGACCGGGGGCTGGCAATCGCCAATTCCACACCGAAAGGGCCGGTTTACCTCAGCCTTCCGCGTGAAGTCCTGACGGAAACCACCGACGTGTCCGACATGCCGGCAACGCCGCTGATGGCGGCGGCCACTGCGCGCGGTGCCCAGGCGGATTATCAAACGGCTGCCGAATGGCTGGTCGCGGCGAAGAACCCGGTCGTCTTCGTGCAGCGTGGTGCAGGCGACGAGCAGGGTTTCCAAGCACTGTCGCAAATGGCAGACCGGTATTCGATCCCGGTTGTGCATTATTGGGCGACCCAGATCGGCATCCCGACGGACCATTCCATGTGGGCGGGTGGCGACCCGGCGCCTTGGCTTGCGGAGGCCGATGTCATTCTGGCGGTGGATGCGCTCGCGCCATGGATGCCGGATGCTCACGGCCCGCGTGCTGGCGCCAAGGTCATCCAACTGGGGCCGGACCCGCTCTTCAGCCGGTTCCCGGTGCGCAACTTCCGTTCTGACCTGTCGATCACATGCGAAACCTCGATAGGGCTTGTCGCTCTTGCCGCGGAAATGGACGCAGCCGCAGCCCGTCTCGGTCGCGACGGTCGCGACGAACGTGCTTGCCTGCGGGAGCGCCTCGCTGCTCAGAGAGACAGGGAAATCACTGCCGCGCGAGACGAGTCGGGGCCGCTGATGACGAAGGCGCATGTCGCCTGGTGCCTGTCGGAAGCGCTGAAGGACTTTGATGCGACGGTCCTGTCTGAGCTCGGTTGCCCTCTTGCGCCGATGACGCTGAGGACGCATCGGGGCTGGTATCAGGAGCCACATTCCGGCGGGCTCGGCTGGTCCTTGCCCTGCGCCATGGGCATGAAGCTTGCAAAGCCTGACCAACTGGTCGTCGCGACGATGGGCGACGGCTCCTACATGTTCGCCAATCCGGTCGCCTGCCACCAGATCATGGAGGCTTGCGGGATCCCTGTGCTGATCCTGATCGTCAACAATGCAGAATGGGGTGCGGTGCGGCAGTCTGTATCACTGCTTTATCCCGATGGTTACGCAGCAAAGGCCAACCGCATGCCGCTCACCGGGTTGTCACCGAGCCCGGATTTCACCAAGGTTGCCGCAGCCAGCAATGCCTGGGCGGCAAGGGTTGCAGAGCGCGAGGATTTACCTGGAAAGCTGCGCGAGGCGATAACGGAAGTCATGGTCAACAAGCGTACGGCGCTGCTCGATGTAAAGATCGCATGAAATGGTCTCCGCCGCCGGCGGAGATTGGTCAACTGTCTGTTACGGGAGGAATGGACACATGAGACTTACCAAGACCCTGATGCTTGCGGTTGTCGCGGCTATTGCTATGTCGACGGCGGCCGCCGCGCAGGAATTCAAACTCAAGCTGCACCATTTCCTCGGTCCGAAGTCACCGGCACAGACGCAGATGCTGGAACCCTGGGCCAAAACGGTCGAGGAAAAGAGCGGCGGCAAGGTCAAGATCGAGATCTATCCGTCGATGTCGCTCGGGGGCGGTCCGCCGGAACTGATCAGCCAGGTGCGCGATGGGGTTGTGGACCTTGTCTGGACCGTCAATGGCTATACGCCAGGCCTCTTCCCGCGCACCGAAGTTTTCGAACTCCCCTTCATCCACACCAACGACATCAAGGCGACGAACCTCGCCATGCGCGCCATGTTCGACGAGTATCTCGCCGACGAATACAAGGGCGTGAAGGTGATGTTCCTGCATGTCCATGGAGGGCAGGCGATCCATATGGCCAAGAGCGAGGTGCGCAAGCCCGAAGATCTGGCCGGCAAGAAGATGCGCATTCCGACGCGCACCGGCGCATGGGTGATCGAGGCTCTTGGTGCGGCGCCCGCCGCCATGCCGGTTCCGGATACGCCGCAGGCGCTGTCCAAGGGTGTCGTCGATGGTGCGCTTATCCCGTGGGAAATCATCCCGGCCCTCAACCTGCAGGAGCAGACCGATTACCAGATCGAAGGTGTCGACATGACGCGCTTCGGCAATACGACCTTCCAGGTTTCGATGAATGCCGATGTCTGGGAATCCCTGCCGGATGACGTGAAGAAGGCCTTCGAAGACGCGTCCAACGAGGAATGGGTCAAGAAGGTCGGCGACATCTGGCGCAATATCGATGACAACGGCATCAAGGTGGCAACCGATGCCGGTAACAAGCACATCCAGCTGACGCAGGAAGAGACGGATGCCTTCCGAGCAAAGCTCGAGCCGGTTGTCGATCGCTGGGTGAAGGAGGTTGCGGCCAAGAACATCGATGGTGAGGCCCTGGTTGCCAAGGCGCGTGAACTGATCAGCGCCAACGCGTCGAAGTAGGCAAACAATGGCAGACGCGGAGACGAGAAGGGAGGCGAGGCTGTTCAGCCTCGCCAGATCCGTCATCACCGGATGGGCGCTGCTGGGTGGCGTGGTTACACTCGCCGTCGTGGTCGTCCAAACTGCGAGCGTTGTGACCGGGATCTTCGGAGCGCCTGTTCCGGGCGACTTTGAATTGACCGAACTCGGCATCGCCGTCGCCGTCTTCGCGTTCTTGCCCTACTGCCAACTGACCGATGCCAATGTCACAGCCGACATCTTCACCTCCGGCCTTGGCAAAAGAAGTCAGTCTGCCTTGGTGCTTCTGTCTTCGGTGATCGCGCTGGTCTTCGCCATTCTCATGGCCTGGCGCACCTGGCTCGGTGCGGAGAACCAGTTCGACTACGACTATCAGACCGCGATCCTGCAGATCCCGATCGGCTATGCCTTCATCGCGATTGTGATTTCCCTCATCCTCGTTGCTGTGGCGGCGATCATCACGATCGTCCAAAGCTACCAGGGCGTCGTCACCCGTAGCCAGAACGTGATCACAGATGGACCATAGCCTCTTCCTTGGCGTCGTCGGTCTGGTTGCGCTCGTGGTCCTCATCGGCATCCGCGTCCCCATCGCCTATGCGATGATCGTCGTCGGCGCGGTCGGAACGGTGGCGCTCAATGGGCCGAACGTCTTCCTCAACCAGTTGAAGACTTTAGGCTTCAGCCAGTTTTCAAAATACGACCTGTCGGTCATCCCGATGTTCGTGCTGATGGGATATATCGCCACACGCGCCGGGCTGTCTCAGGATCTCTTCCGCGCCGCCAATGCCTGGTTCGGGCGTTTGCGCGGCGGCGTTGCCATGGCGGCGATCGCCGCCTGCGCAGGGTTCGGTGCGGTCTGCGGCTCGTCGCTCGCTACGGCCACGACCATGGGGCAGGTGGCGTTGCCGGAACTGCGGCGCTACAAATACAAGGGGTCGCTGGCAACCGGTACGCTCGCGGCCGGCGGATTGCTCGGCATCCTCATCCCGCCTTCGGTCGTCCTTGTTGTTTACGCCATCATCGTGGAAGCCAACATCGTTTCGATGTTTGCGGCGGCGCTTGTTCCCGGCTTCATCGCAGTCGCCATCTTCATCGTCGTCATTGCCGTTTCTGTCCGGATCTACCCGGATTCGGCACCGTTGAGCGGTTCGGTCGAGCGGGGCGAGTGGCTGGCGGCGACCCTTGGCGTCGTGCCGGTGCTCGGCATCTTCGTCATCGTGATCGGTGGCATCTATGCCGGCTTCTATAATCCGACACCTGCTTCGGCAGTGGGCGTCGCGTTGGTTGCAATCTACGGCTCGCTGCGTCGCGGCGTACGGCTTGCGGATTACAAATGGGCGCTGCTGGAAACCGCCAAGACAACAGGCATGATCTACCTGATCCTCCTCGGCGCCGAGCTGCTGAAGATCTTCATGTCGCGGGGCGGGGTGCCACAAGCGGCGGCCGAGATGATGGTGACGTCCGGCCTTTCGCCGATGTTCATCCTGATCCTCATGCTGGTCGCGCTGATCTTCCTCGGCTGCCTGATGGACTCCATGTCCATGATCCTGCTGGTGATGCCGTTCTTCTGGCCGGCTATCAGCGAGCTCGATTTCGGCATGGACCCCAACGACGTGAAGATCTGGTTTGGTGTGCTGGCGCTGGTGGTGGTGGAGCTTGGACTGATCACGCCCCCTGTCGGCATGAATGTCTTTGTCATCAACTCCCTGGCGAAGGACGTGCCTATGTGGGACACGTTCAAGGGCGTATTCCCCTTCTTCATCGGCGAACTCGTCCGCCTCGCGTTGCTGATCGGCTTCCCCGCGCTGACACTCTGGTTGCCACACATGGTCAGTGGCTGACGCGACGACCGGGCAGCCGCTGCGTGATCCGCAAGGTGGTACGTCACGGCCACTGCTTGACATGCGGTTGTGCTGCCCACAGAAGTATCGGCTCCTAAAGCAGGTGAAGCAGGTTCCTGATGCATGACGAACAGGACACAGTTGGTCCGTTTTCGCGCAAGACCGACTGGCCCTACTACTGGGTGACGCGGGTCAGCGCCCGCTACATCAACGAGATGGAAAAACTGCTGAAGCCTGCCGGTCTGGATGTTCCGCGTTGGCGGGTGCTGTCGTCGCTTCGCGAGCACAGCCCGCTGGGCGTGTCCGAGATCTCCGACTACTGCATCCTGAAGTTGAATACGACGACGAAGATCGTGCAGCGTATGGTGGCGGATGGCCTGGTGACGACACGCAGCAGCCCTCAGGACGCGCGGGTCACGGAAGTCAGCCTCACGAAGAAGGGAGAGGAGGCGGCCATTCGCGCCTCCCATTTCGCGGAAATGGTCTTCGACCGCACCTTCGCTGATTTCAAGCCGGACGAAATCGCCCAGATGAACCAGTTGCTGAAGCGGCTTTTCGCGAAGCTTGGCTGATCAGTCCTGCGCGATCGCCGGGATCTCCAGCGCCCGGCCCATGCGCGCTTCGATGCGCATATAACGCCACAGCCGGTATTCCCCGACCTCGATCGTCCGGAACAGGTTGCAGGCAGCCTGCACCGTTTCCCGATCCGGGCAGTCGGCCATCACGTAACACGTCCACGGGAAACCGGTGGGCGAGGTGCCGACCATAGTCTCGTCGTCATCCAGCGTGCCGAGGACGGTAACGCCCGGAAGGTCCGCGACGCCGCGCAGGAAGGCGGAGAAACCTTTCCAAACCGGACCAATATCCTTGAATGGCAGGTCGAAGAAGTTCTGTTGGACGGCAATGCAAAACAGCGTTCGGATCGGCTTCTTTTCTGCCATGTCATCGTTCCCTTTGTTCATTTGACAGTGCTTGACCAAGCGTGTGGTCTGCGGCGAAGCTAGGAGAGATTACGTGAAAAGTACAGTAAGCTCTAGGCGCAACGTTGACCGCGTGAAAGGAATACGGTAAAACTACCGTAATAAGGGAACTACATCGGCGCATTAAAAGCCTCGCCATCTGCATCTGACGGATGCCCCGTCCGGTGCCACGCTGGACCTGGCCGCGTCTTGGGAGCGAGACATGGCAGAACCCCTTGCAGTACTACGCGACTCATCGACCGAGCTTGCGGATCTTCTTGCAGAAATTCGCCTGCGCAGAGGCGAGTTTGAAAAGCTGACCTATGTCCCGGGGGACATGGTCGTCAAACTCCAGAAGATCGGCGTCTACCGCGCTTTCGTTCCCAGGGCGCTGGGCGGAGATGAAGTTTCCCCTGCTGAGTTCCTTCGTCTCATCGAAGCGCTGTCCACGGCAGATGCATCCACGGGCTGGGTGGCGAGCTTCGGGGTGTCTTCGACGTATCTCGCATCACTGCCGAAGGAAACCTTCGAACACATCTACGGCTCCAACCCGGATACGGTCTTTGCGGGGGCGATCTTCCCGCCCCAGACCGCGGAAAGGACTGCGAACGGCTTCAAGGTGACCGGGCGCTGGCCTTATTGCTCGGGCAGCATGGGCGCTTCGCTCATCGGCGCCGGCATCAAGGTAGACGACGGAGAGGCGGGCGGTGGACTGCCGCGCATGGCAGTCATGCCGCGCAAGAAGGTATCGATCAAGCACACTTGGGATTCCGCAGGCCTGACGGCAACCGGCAGCCACGACATCGTCGCGGATGGCGTCGAGGTGCCGGAGGACTGGACCTTTGTCCGTGGCTCTCCCGCCAATCGCTCCGAACCCATCTTCCGTTATCCGGCCATGGCGCTGGCCGCCCAAGTGCTCGCCGTCGTGGGTCTCGGATCGGCACGCGAAGCCTTGGACTGGATCAGAGGCGAGGCTGCCGGCAAACCTTCCATTACCGGAGCCCCCTCGCTTGGGGCACGGCCGCATATCCAGTCAGAGCTCGGAAAGGCTGAGGCAAGACTGGGGTCGGCGCGCTCCTACTTCTACGATACTGTGGACAACGCATGGGAAACGGTGCTTGCCGGCGGCAGCCTGACACAGGAACAGCGCGTGACGCTGCGGCTTGCCGCGACGAACGCGGCGACCGAAGCTGCCTCTGTAGCCCAATCGGCGTTCTATATGGGTGGTACGTCTGCCATTGCGCGCGGGCACGTCCTTGTCCGTTGCATGCTGGATACAGCGTCGGTTGCGCAGCACGCGTTCCTTGGTATTGGAACTTGGACGTCGGCCGGTGCCGGGCTGCTTGGTGAAAAGACGCCACCCGGTTACCCCTGATCAAGACCTATCGAGTTTAGGAGGAGCAAGCTATGACGGCACCCGACGGAACCGGACCGCAAACTGCCATTGTCACCGGAGCCGCGGCTGGTGTCGGCGCCGAGATTGCCCGCGCCCTGCACGCCGCCGGGCTGCGCGTTGTTGCAACCGATGTGGATGAAGCCGGTGCCGCTGCCTTGGCACATGCGTTGGATCAAAGCGGCGAGACGGCGCTTTCGCAGAAGCTGGATATCGCCAAGCCGGAAGATTTCCAGCATGTGCTTGATTGGACGGTTGAGCGTTGGGGTTCCGTTCAGGTTCTCGTCAACAACGCCGCGATGACCAAGGCGCGCCCGGTTCTCGAGATCGAGACGGACGAGTTCAACGAGATCATGGCGGTGAATGCCGGTGGCACGTTTTCCGGCTGCCGCATCCTGGGCCGGTATTTCAAGCAGCAGGGCTACGGGCGCATTATCAACATGGCCTCGCTGGCGGGGCAGAACGGCGGCACCGCCACCGGCGCGCATTATGCCGCATCCAAGGGCGCAATTCTCACGCTCACCAAGGTGTTCGCGCGCGATCTCGGACCATTCGGCGTGACGACGAATGCCATTTCGCCGGGCCCGATGGACACGCCTCAGGTGCGGTCGATCGTTCCGGAAGCCGCGCTGCCAGGCTTGATCGCCGGCATCCCCGTCGGTCGTCTGGGCGATGCCGGTATTGTCGCCGAACTGGTCGCCTTCCTTGCCTCCAGCAAGTCGGGCTTCGTGAATGGCGCATGCTGGGACGTCAACGGCGGACTGTTTATGCGCTGAGAAAAGAGGAGCGGGCTGCGATGCACCCGAAGGCACTGGATTTTCGCGAGGGCATGAGCCGGCTCGGCGCTGCCGTCACGCTCATCACCACGGACGGACCGGAGGGTCGGCACGGCATGACGGCGTCGGCCGTCTGTTCCATCACCGATGATCCTCCGACGCTGCTTGTCTGCGTCAATCGCACCAATCGCTCGCATGACCTGTTCAACGGCAACGGAAACCTCTGCGTGAACATCCTTGCAGGGCGACATCAGGAACTGGCGAATGCCTTCGCTGGTCGCGGCGGAACCGAACGGTTTGCCGGCGGCGAATGGAACACGTTGACAACGGGCGCGCCGGTGCTGGTGGACGCCGTTGCGGCCTTCGATTGTCGCATCGTTGAACGCGTTGCCATTGGCACGCATTCAGTGTTCTACGGCCGGGTAGAGGCAGTGCATCTCAACGACGCGCCGCCCGAAGCGTTGATCTGGTTCGGCCGCGGTTTCCACACACTCGTCGCTCAATCGTAGAAAATCGGCGCGTTGGTTGCGCCGACGTGTCAGCGCGTGAGCTTGTAGCCCGCCTTCTCGCGATCCCAGGTGTTCTCGGTAACGCCCTTGGCCGTCAGCTTGTACTTCTGCACCTTGCCGTTTTCCGTGAGCGGGAGCTCGGTGACAAAGTCGATGAAGCGCGGAACCGAGAAATAGGACATCCGGGGTTGGCAGAAATCCAGAAGTTCTGCCGGCGTCACGCTCGCCCCCTGCTTCAGCACGATCGCCGCCATCACCTCGTCTTCTGCGAGTTCGGACTGGACGGGGAACACGGCAACATTTTCGACAGCCGGATGCGCCACGATCACCTGCTCGACCTCGTAGGAAGAGATATTCTCGCCCCGCCTGCGGATCGCGTCCTTCATCCGGTCGAGGAACTGGATATAGCCATCGCTGTCCATCACCACGCGGTCGCCCGTGTGGAACCAGAGATTGCGCCAAGCCTCAATCGTTTTTTCCGGCATACCGAAATAACCCGTGGCGGTCGAAAAAGGCTCGTGCGGGCGCACGACCAGTTCTCCTGGCGTGCCAGGCGAGAGGCTGTTGTCGCTTTCGTCGAAGACGGCCAAGTCAAACCCGGGGCGGGCTTTGCCCACACGCCCCGGCTTCTGCTCATGATAAAGGCTGCCGATCACGAAATTGGTTTCGGTGGAGCCGTAGCCTTCCAGGATCTCGACGCCGAAGCGCTCGGTGAACGGCCCATGAAACTGCGGCGGCACGCCGGGCGCAAGAGCAATACGCGTCTTGTGCGCGCGATCTGCCGGCGAAGCTTCCTTCGACAGGAGCATGGGGACCATGGCGCCGAGCAGATACGTGACCGTTGCCCCGGATTCTGCCAGTGACGTCCAGAAGCGCGAGACGGAAAACTTCGGTTCAAATGTCACCGGTGCGCCCGTGAGCAGCGCCTGGTAGAAGGTGTTCAGCGCGTTGGTGTGGAACAGCGGCAGGCAGGTCAGCAGCACATCATCGTCATCGATGCCGAGAAGGGCTGCCGTATGAACGCCCCACCAGAAATATTGCGCATGAGGACAGCAGACGCCTTTGGAAAGGCCGGTCGTGCCCGAGGTATAGAGGATGGCGACGGTGCCCGAAGGCTTGCATGGATGCGCTTCAATATGGCCGGTAGCCTCGGGAAGCGGTGCGTGTTTCACCTTCAAATCGATGTCGGCCGGCACATTGCCGATCGTCCAGATCTGCTGAAGCGGCAGGTCTGTCGGAAGGTTTCCAAACACGTTGAGGAAGCTAGCCTCAACGATTGCGAGGCGAGCCCCGCAGTTCTTCAGGATGTGCTCCAGCTGCGCGCCACGCGAGGCATTGTTGATCGGCACTGCAATTGCGCCAGACCATGCACAGCCTAGGAAAGCGGTGAGGAATTCGATGCGGTTGCTGCACATGATCGCGACCGTGTCGCCAGGCTTGATCCCGGCTTCGCGCAGCATGTGCCCCGCGCTTCCAGCCAATGCCTTCGTTTCGGCAAAGCTGAGGGAGCGATCACCAAAGGTGACGAGCCGTCGGTCGCCGTAGCGCTCGGCCTGGCGGGTCATGATCTGCGGGAAGGTTCGTTCCTCGGGCGCGAACACCTCTTTCAGGCCAAAGACCTTTGCTTCGCGGTTCCGTTCGATTTCAACTCGGTCCATCGTCTCCCCCACTCCTTTTTCTCCGGCCTCGATCAGTCCTGAACCAGCGCCAGCACCCGCAACGGGCTCCCGGAACCGTTCTGGATCTTGAGCGGCGCAGCGAAGATCAGGCTGCCGGTCGGTGGAAGCTGGTCGAGATTGGTGAGGCACTGCAAGCCGTAGCGTCCGGCGCCATGCAGGTAGTGATGGGCGGGGTAAGGCGGCGAGAAATGCCCCGCCTGGCCCGCATCTGTTCCGATCGTTTCCGTTCCGAGCCCGATAATGCCACGCTCCTCGACGAGAAGCCGCATGACCTCCACGTCTGGCCCCGGCGTATGCGCGCCATCAGCCTGGAGGTTCGCGTAAGCGGCGCCGGACTTCTTCGACCAATCGGTGCGCAACAGCACCCAAGAGCGTTCGGGAATTCGGCCGTGCTGGTCCTCCCAGCGGGCGACATCCGACACGGTGAAAAGGAAGTCAGGATCTATGGCGGATTGTTCGGAGCAATCAATGACGCAGGCCGGTGCGATCATGTCGGCGGGCGGAAGCGTGTCGACCGAGTTCAGTGGCAGGTCGCGGCCCGTGTACCAGTGGATCGGCGCATCAAAATGCGTGCCCGTGTGCTCGCCGAAGGAGAGGTTATTCCAGTACCAGGCAGGCCCGCCGCTGTCATAACGCGAGATGCGCTCCATGCGGAACGGAGCCGACTGGCCCAGTTCCGGTGGCATCACGATCACCGGAAAATCGGGCGACAGCGTGTGGGTGAGATCGACGACCCTGACCTCCCCGCCGCCGAGGGCATTCGCCAGCGATGCAAGAAGATTGCCGCTCATTGCCCCGCCTCCCGTTCAACAGCCTTGGGATTGTCGAGGAGCCTGGCTTCCAGGTCTTTTGCGACATCGCCCACGTAAAGGTCTTCCAGTCCTCGCTTGAGGCCGTCCACGATGGCATCAGCAAGTGTCTTCGGCGCAAGTTTCGGCGGCGGCACCGTCTGGAACCACTCGGTATCAAGCGGTCCGGCAAACGCGTTCATCAGCCGTACCCCACCTTGGCGAAGTTCATGGCGCAACCACTGGGACAGTGAAAGGCACGCCGCCTGGCTGGCGGAATGGATTCCAAACTGGGGAACGCTGCTCAAGGCGTGTACGGAAAGCACGTTCACCCAGGCCGCCGCGCTGTTGACGCCATCGGCGCCGCGCGATCGCATGACCGGGCCAAAGGCCTGCGCCAGTCGCATCAACCCCATGAGGGTGTGGTCGAGCGTGTCGCGGGCGCTTGCGGCAGCACCAGCGTCGAACAGATGCACCTGCCGCACATGGTCAGCGGTATTGATCAGGATGTCGACCTTGGCCCCGATATCCTTGGCGAGATCCTGCACCGATCGCTCGCTCGTGAGATCCAGGTCGACAAGTTCGACGCCCTCGATGACCTCGAGTGCCGCCCTTCCATCGAAGGGTTTCCAACGATCAGCTATGCCGACGAAGATCTTCGCCGCGCCTGCCTTCTTGAGGGCCTGCACCAGGGGGGACGCAAGCGAGCTGCGGCCATCGGTCAGCAGGATGCGGCGGTGCTTGGGGTCGGCTGTCAGCTCTCGCAGTTGGCGGTCGTCTTCCATATGAGGGGTCTCCGAAAGAGGCTTGCCGAAGAACACGGCCTGGCCGGCTCGGTCCAGTTGCAGGCTAAGCGTGAGCAGACTGCCCGGCCCGCCGCAGTCACCGTGCAGATGGGCGACCACCGTTGGTCCGCACTCGAGCTTCACGAGGCCCGTGCGCCACGGCATCTTTTCACGATAATAAGGATCGCTCGTCACGCCGATCTGTGTTTCGGACAACAGCGTACCGTTAGCCGGCGCATCGCGGAACGGCAGGTTGGACGACAGGCAGTTCGGGCAGGCATCACGGGCGGGATAGGTGTATTGCCCACACTCATCGCAGCGCTGCAGCATGAAACGACCGTGCGCTGCCGCGCGGGTGAAGCCATGCGCCTTTCGGCTGCGCGACGAGGGTGGCAGAAGCGGTTGGTTGGTGCGCGCGAGCGGGTTCTTTCGCTTGGGCTTGGGAAGTGGCTCGGTCATCAGCGCCTCGCAAGGATGGCGGCGGCGGAGGCAAGGCCGCGGTCGTAGTTGATCATGCCGAAGCCCGAAACGATGCCCAGTTCGGCGTCCTTGACCTGGGTGCCGCCGGCGGTGCCGAGCAACTGGCGCATCGCCTCGGTGATCCCGAGGTGACCGCCGGCCGCGCCCGCCTGACCGACAGATAGCTGACCACCCGAGGTATTGTGCGGGATCGTTCCATCGATCGTGAAGGTGTTGGAGCGGACGAAGTCCGGGCCTTCGCCCTTGCCGCAGAAGCCGAGGTCTTCGAATTGCATCATCGAGATGACTGGGTAATCGTCATAGGTCTGGACGAAGTCCAGGTCCGATGGCTCGACGCCTGCCATGCCGTATAGCTCGTCGCGATCGACCACCCAGCCGCCGCGTACCTGGACGGGATCCTCGGAGAAGGCATTGTGTCGTTCGATCGCCGAAAGCAGCCGCACGAAGTGCAATCCCAGTTCCTGCGCTGTTTCTTCGCGCATGACCAAAAAGGCTTCTGCACCCGCGCAAGGCATGACGCAGTCGAAGAGATGCAGCGGCTCGGCGATCGGTCGCGCCGACATATACTGGTCGAGCGTCAGCGGCTTCTTCATCAGCGCGTTCGGGTTCTTCAGCGCATTATCGCGCTGTGCCACGCACAGCTTGCCGAAATCTTCACGCCGGGCGCCGTAGGTGTCCATGTAATGGCGCGCGATCAGCGCGAAGCTGCCGTTCGCGCCGCCAGCGCCGTAGGGATAAACGGCATCCTGCGAGAACCGTGAAAAGCCTGCGAGAAGATGGCGGAAGCTGTCGACGCGGTTGGTGTCAGCCGCCACGCAGGCGACGATATCCGCGTCACCGGCCTGGACAGCGCGCGCGGCACGCCGAATAGAGACGATGCCGGCAGCACCACCCATCGGCACGTGGTCGATATGGCGTGGTGACAGCCCGAAATGCTGCGCCAGCCCGATGGCAACATCCGGCCCCATGGTGAAGCTCGCGACAGAGAACCCATCGAACTCCCGGTGGCTGATGCCTGCGCCCTCGGAAAGCGCGCGCAGCGCCTTGCCCATCCACCAGGGCGCCGCCTCGATCGAGTAGCGCTGATACGGCACGGTCACGGGGACAGCGAGAACGACGCCGTCATAACCGCGCCGTGCACGTGCAAACCGCCCGCGGCCATATGCTTCCGATGCAGCAACCGTCATGCGGCGCCGCCGAGATACGCCGTCATCAAGCGTGGATCCTGGAGCAGTTCCTGGGCGNGGCCGTGGTGGGCGATCTCCCCCGTTTCCAGNACATAGCCATAATCTGCTGTTTCCAGCGCGGCACGTGCGTTCTGCTCNACCAGCAGGATGGAGACGCCGGCCTTTCGGAGCGANGCGATGATCTGGAAGATCTCGCGAACGATGAGCGGCGCAAGGCCAAGGCTTGGCTCGTCCAGCAACAAAAGGCGCGGCTGCGACATCAATGCTCGCCCAAGGGCCAGCATCTGCCTTTCGCCGCCTGAAAGCGTGTTGGCCTGCTGGCGGCGACGCTCCGCAAGGCGCGGGAACTGCTCATAGACTGCCGCCAGCCGCTCCTGAAAATCGCTGCTCTTGTAGCGGCGCGAATAGGCGCCAAGCAGAAGGTTATCGGCGACCGACATTTCACCAAACAGCTCCCGCTTTTCCGGAACAAGGCAAAGCTTGCGCTGAACGCGTTCCTCGACATCCAGCCGTTGCAGGTCCTGGCCCTCGTAGCGGATGGTTCCGCGGCTCGGGAGCAAACCCATCAGCGCGCTCAGCATGGTCGTCTTGCCGGCGCCGTTCGGCCCTATCACGGTGACGATCTGGCCTGGCTGGATGGACATCGATACGCCGCGGACAGCCTCCACCTTGCCGTAACCGACATGGAGGTCGTTTACCTCAAGAAGGGCTGTCATGCGGTACCTCCGAGATAGGCGTCCTGCACGCGCTTGTCGGCGCGCACATCTGCGGGAAGGCCTTCGGTCAACTTGGATCCGAACTCCATCACCACGATTCGGTCGACGAGATCCATCACGAACTCCATGTCGTGTTCGACAAGGAGAATGGTGACGCCTTCGCCACGCAGGGAACGAAGCAGATCGGCAAGTGCCTTTTTCTCCAGCCGGCGGAGACCTGCTGCCGGCTCGTCCAGAAGGAGCAGGGCAGGGTCGGCGGCAAGAGCTCTGGCGATTTCCAGAATGCGCTGCTGGCCAAGCGCGAGGTTGCCCGCCAGTTCATGCGGGTTGTCGCCAAGCCCGCATCGACGCAACTGCCGCATTGCCTCGTGCCGGGCGCGGCGCTCCTCAGCCTGGTTCAGCCTCAACGCGCCGGCAAGGAAACCAGACGAGGTTCTGCGGTATGCGCCAAGCATGACGTTGTCGATGAGAGACATCGTCGGGCGAAGCTTGACGTGCTGGAAGGTGCGGGAAAGACCAAGCGACGCGATCCTGCGCGGACCATAGGAAGTGATGTCCTGCCCAAGGAAGCGGACGCGGCCTTCGGTGGGGCTCAAGACGCCGGAGATCAGGTTGAACATGGTGCTCTTGCCTGCACCATTCGGGCCGATCAGCGCGACGATCTCGCCCGTCCTGACGGTGAAATCCACTTCATTGACCGCAACGAGGCCTCCGAAGCGCTTCACCACCTTGTCAACTTCCAGCATCAGTGAACCCGGCTCGGGCATCACGCGGCGTGGCATTTCCTCGGCCTCGGCCGGCATCGGAAGCGCCCGGCGCGGAAGCCAGCGCTGGACGGAAGCCACGATGCCCGTGCGTGCGTATTGCAGCAGCAGGATGAAGATGACGCTGAAGATCACGGTCTCAAGCGGCCCGGCATTCGAGGTAATGCTGGGCAGCACGTCCTGCAGGAAGTTCTTGGCCACGCTGGTGAAGGCGGAACCGACGATGGCGCCTGCAAGATATCCTGAACCGCCCGAGATCGCCATGAACAGGTAGTCGATGCTGGCGCGAACATCGAATGGGGCGGGGCTGACGAAACGGCTCATATGAGCGTAGAGCCAGCCGGACAGACCGGCGAGCAGAGCCGCGATGACAAAGGTATAGAGCCTGATGCGGAATGTATTGATCCCGAAGCTCTCGCTCATGATCCTGCCGCCGCGCAGGCTGCGGATCGCGCGGCCTTCGCGCGACCTCAGGAGGTTCCAGCACAGCAGGGCTGAGATGCACACCGTGATCCAGATCAGCACGTACATCGCGCCGTTGGTGGCGAAAGAGATTGGCCCGAGCGTGATCGGCGGCACGCCGGACAAGCCGCCGAAGCGGCCGAGGCTGTCCATGTTTCCGAACAGGAAATAGATCGAGATGCCCCAGGCAATCGTGCTGAGCGGCAGGAAATGACCTCCGAGCCGCAAGGTCACCGTGCCGATGACCAAAGCGGCGACACCGGTCAGCACCAGAGCAAGCACCAGGCCAGCCCACGGAGAAAGCCCGTAGGCAGTCGTGAGCCAGGCGGTCGAATAGGCGCCGACGCCGACGAAGGACGCCTGGCCGAAAGAGGTCAGCCCGCCGATGCCGGTCAGCAGCACCAAGCCGAGTGCGACCAGCGCATAGATGCCGATGTAGTTCATCAGCGTCACGGCAAATGTCCCGGCAAACCACGGCAGCAGGATGAGCACGAGAAGGCCTGCGATCAATGGCAGCCGGGCGATCAAGCTGGAATTGCTCACTCCTCTTCCTCCTCTTCCTCATGGGATGCAGCGCTGATCGATCGCCAGAGAAGAACCGGGATCAGGAAACTGAAGATGACGACTTCCTTGAAGGCGCTGTTCCAGAAGGAGGCGTAGCTTTCGAGCAGGCCGACGAAGAGCGCGCCGAGCGCGGTGATCGGATAGCTGACGAGGCCGCCGATGATCGCGCCGACAAAGGCCTTCAATCCGAACAGGAAGCCGGAGTCATAGTAGATGGACGTGATCGGGCCGATAAGGACGCCGGCAACACCTGCGAGCAAGGAGGCCAGGAGAAACGCGACATCGCCCGTCACCGTCGGCCGGATACCCATAAGGCGGGCGCCAACGCGGTTGACCGCCGTCGCCCGCAGCGCCTTACCCGTATGGGTGAACTCGAAGAACAGGTAAAGCAGGCCCATGAAGACAACAGACGCCAGCACCACCAGCATGGCCTGGGCGGAAACCACCGTGCCACCGATCTCGTAGATCGCATCGCTCAAGGGTTCGGTGCGGAAGCCTTCGGGCCCGAAGAAGATCAGGCCGAGACCCGCCAGTGCAAAGTGAAGCGCGACCGCCACGATGAGCAGCACCAGGACGGGCGCATCCGCGATCGGCCGAAAGGCCAGGCGATTGAGGAGTGGTCCAAGAGGAAGCACGAGCAGGACGGCAAGGATGACTTCGATGGCCATCGGCATGTCGGTCTGTGCCAGGGCAATGCACAGAAGCACGGGGATCATCGGCAGGACGAAATAGACTGCGGCGAAGGAGGGGATCTTTCGCGCGCGCCCGGAACGTACAAGCCTTGCTGCCTCTGCAAGAAGGGTGAGACCCGCTACCACGGCCACCAGCCAGACCGTTCCCGGCAGTTGACGGGACTGCAGTGCTGCAAGCGTCAGCGCCGTAAAGGCTGCAAGGTCTCCGAACGGTACGAAGACAACGCGGGTGACGGAGAAGATCAGGACGATACCGAGTGCGACGAGCACATAGATCGCGCCGGTTGCAATGCCGTCCACTCCCAGGATCAATGCGATTTCTGCCGTCAACTAGTGCTCCCCACCATCAGCCTAGATTTGAAAAAAAAATTTACATACAAAGATACCGACTTCAAGGAGAAAATCATGAGCCAAATATCGGCATCTGCTACTAAAGAGAATGGCGCTACCGCTGACGCTTCCGTCGATGAAGGCGTGCGGCATGAGCAGGCCGTGAACGCGTTCGAATATGCGATCTGGCACCTTGGCTCCTCGTTTGCCCGCTGGCGCCGCGACTGTTTGGCATGCCTTCCCGAAACGTCATTGACCGGAGCCGAGGCCTCGATCCTGCATGTCATCCACCTGAATGGTACGGACAAGGGCATCACCGAAATCAGCCGATTGCTTCACCGCGACGACATGGCGAACCTGCAATACGGGATCAAAAAGCTTCTGGCGCAAGGGTATATCGAGAAGGCCAATGCCTCCGCGCCGAAGAAGAACGTCGCCTACCGCACGTCAAGCAAGGGTGCGAAGCTTGTCGAGGACTACCTGACGGTTCGACGCGAAACGCTGATGAAACTCACGGACCGCATGCCGGGCATGACCGACGCGATCAACGAGGTGACGATGATGATGCATATCATGATCGGGATCTACGACCAGGCGAGCAACATTGTCGCCGGGCATGGCGGTCCACTTGGGCGTTTGCAGCCTTGACCAATAAATTGTGCTGACAACCTGGGAGCTTTGTGCAACAAATTTCCCATAACAGCCCCGTCTGTGGCTGTTAACTGGGAGAAGATCATGAAAAAAATGAACATATGGCTTTTGGGTAGCGCCTTGGCGGCGGTTCTGTCTGCTGGAAGCGCGGTCGCAGCTGAGATCAAGGTTGGCTTCGTGACATCGATGTCCGGTCCGGCTTCCTCGCTGGGCATTCCGTATTCGAAGGGCTTGGCCGCTGGCCGCCAGTCGATTTCCGAGATCGAAGGGAACACGATTAAGGTCATTGAGCTGGACGACGCGTCTGATCCGACGGCTGCGGCGAGAAACGCGCGCAAGCTGGTCGAGGAAGAAAAGGTCGACCTACTGATCGGCAGCGCCGGTTCGCCGGCCGCGCTTGCCATGGCGGCCGTCGCATCCGAACTGAAGGTTCCGCTGATCTCGATCGCCAATGCCAATCCGACCGGGGAGGCTGGTGCCTGGACGATCACGGTTCCGCAGCCCGCACCGCTGATGGTGAGCGCGCTGGTCGAACACATGAAGAAGAACAATGCCAAGAGCATTGGCTATATCGGCTTCAGCGATCCCTGGGGTGACCTCGTCTACGACGCGTTGAACGAAACGACCAAGGGCTCCGACATCAAGATCGCGACCAATGAACGCTTCGCACGCTCTGACTCGTCGGTCACCGCGCAAGCTCTCAAGATCGTCGCCGCTCGCCCTGACGTGGTGGTAACGGGTGGAAGCGGCACGCCAGGCGCGCTGCCTCACATCGCTCTTGCCGAACGTGGCTTCAAGGGCACCGCCTACGGTACGCACGCGATCATCAACCCCGACTTCGTTCGCGTCGGCGGCAAGGCGGTCGAAGGCGTCATCGCTCCAAGCGGCCCCGTGGTTGTTGCCGAGCAGCTTCCGGATTCCAACCCGATCAAGAAGGTCGCGATGGATTTCCGCAAGGACTACGAGGCGGCCAACAAGGAAAGCAACTACAACGCTTTCGCAGCCTACAGCTATGACGCCTGGCTGCTGTTTGCAGATGCTGCAAAGCGCGCCCTGCCGAAGGCTGCCCCCGGCACGCCGGAATATCGCGCGGCGCTGAAGGACATGCTGACAAGCACCAAGGAAGTTGTCGGCACGCATGCGGTCTACAACTTCACGCCGGATAGCCGGTATGGAACCGACGAACGCTCTCGCGTCCTCGTCCAGCTCAAAGACGGCAAATGGTCGCTCGTCGAATAATGAACATGGAAGCTCCCCAAGCTTGGGGAGCTTCTCTCTACGCCTGTCGTTCGTGACTCTTCAGCATTTGTAGAGATTTGCCGCTCAATCTGACCTGGCTGCGAATCAACAGCAGCTATGGAGAGAGAATGACGGTTCTACAATTTCCCGCCGATCGAAGAGCTGCGGATATCAAGCGTTGCGCAATGAGGCTACTTGATCTCCACGGTGAAGCAGCAAACCGTTTCTGGCGTGCAGAGATGGCAAACCTTGCCGCTTCTTTGCGAGCTCAAGGCGCATCGGAAACTGAACTGTCACTGCAGGCCGGCATGTTCATGCAGGCTGTCCAGGCGGAAATGCAGCGCGCCTACGGGCCGGACCTCGCGGAATCGACCGCAGGATAACGGTGCGGGCGCCAACGCCCGTCACTTACGCGTCTCCGACGATGACCGTCACCGTTCCGGTGCCGCCGCATCCCGGGCAAGTATTGCCATCCACCTGTCCTTCGCCGCCGCAATCGGGGCAGATGCCATCGGCCGTCTGATCCGTGCCGGGTTTGGCTTCGTCGCCATGAACGGCCTTTGCACCGTCACCTTTTTTGTTCTCGCTCGGCTGCATTTGGTCGTTTCTCCTGGTTTCGTGGATTGAACTTCCCGGCGCGTGATCGAGTTCCCCACGCGGGTACTACAGTTCCGACCAAAGGCCGATGCGCCGAAACAAAAGTCCTAACCCTGAAACATCCGCCACCTCCCGCCGTTTGAGCCAGGACTTCAGAGGACAACAGCTTCGGAGGGCAGCAGCATGAGCGACACAGGGCACAATCTGCGGCGGGTGGCCGCCGAACTGACGGCGGGCTCACGGCGCTATAACGACGGCGATACCGCCGCCGGGGCTCACGTGCTTGCTGGGCTCCTGTTGGAAGTTTCAGTTCATGATCCCGAACCGGATCCACAGACGGTCGAGACCTTTCTCAGGGTGGCGGACAGAATCCTGGAGCGCTCCCTTCGACTGCACTAGGAGCTGGTCCGTCGACTGGTCAGTTGGAGGAGACCGTGCGCATGCGGCTCGCGGCCGCTGGTTCAGCGCGATGAGCGTTGTCGAGCTTGGTCAACAGTTCCTGGAAGACATCGGGCGTATCCTGCGGCAAAGCAAATGCCGGGAGTCGACCCAACTGCCGACCGGCATTCTGCACCGCATGCTGCGATATCAGTTTTGCTAGTTCGTTGTTTGCTTCTTTTGTCATGATCACACAACTTGGAACATCGAAAAGCGGTTCCAGATTTTCTGCAGCTTCTGCTTCAGCAGCCTCACGCCCACATCGTGACCTTGAAGGGTTTCCCGCTCGTTAGGTGAACGCGACGCGACGTCGCCACGTGCTCCTATAGTTAACGATTTACCTACGGGATCTCCGGCTTAGAAATCGCCCCAGTAAGCATGCGAAAGGCTGGAAACCCGCATTTTATCTGGTTTTAGTAACATATGTTCCATGGCGGGAAGCGGCTGCTTAACGGCTGCATGAGCAAGTCCGAAAAGTTTTAATAAAACAGTCCGATATTCCATTAATAGGCCGTAACCATCGCAGGGGAATGGGTTTGAACCGCCCCCCCAACAGATCTAGGTCTCTGTCCATACGGCATCCCAAACATGAAGTTGGATAACGGCCTTGCAGATCAGAGCGCTCAGCAAAAACGTCATCGACATCGAGAAGAAGCGTGATCCGTCGAGCGTGATGCTGGGCGGCCTACCGATCGCTCGCTACTCGATGGACGAAGCCGCATCGAACATTGTCGAGCACGCGCTTCGGGTTCGCGGTCGCAACCTGCGGCCTTTGTTCTCGACCTCCGCGAATGGTCAGGTCCTGGCGATGTGTCTGCGACAACCGGAGCTTCTCGACTTGATGCACAAGGCGGACCACATCCACGCTGACGGCATGCCTCTCGTCAAGTTCTCGCGGTTCTGGAGCCCGGAGCCGCTTCCGGAGCGCGTTTCGACCACCGATCTCGTTCACGCAGTCGCGGCGAAGGCCCAGGCTGCCGGCGCGAGCTTCTATTTCCTCGGTGCCACGGAGGAAGTGAATGCCAAGGCGGTCGACGCCATGCAGCAGGCTTATCCNCAGCTCAAGATCGTTGGCCGTCGCAACGGCTACTTNACGAGGAACGAAGAAGAACGGATTGTCGCGGANATCCGCCGCAAGCGGCCGGANATCCTGTGGGTCGGCCTCGGCTTCCCGCTCGAGCANCAGTTCATCGTGCGCAACCTGGACAGGCTTCGGGGCGTCGGTGTCGTCAAGACGTCAGGTGGGTTATTCGACTTCTTGTCGGGCAGTGTGCGCCGCGCGCCGGAATGGATGCAGCGGAGCGGGCTTGAATGGGCCTACCGCGCCTACCAGGAGCCGCGTCGCCTGGCGCTTCGCTACCTGATCACAAATCCGCTCGCAGTTTACGCGCTCTGGAGTCGCTCTCCGCTACGGTGATGTCACCCAGTACGGTTATCTGGCGTAGGACATGCTTCCGGTGCGCCGACGCCCAAACCCCCACAAGCCCCAGCCAACGGCTGCAGCACAGCCGATGATGCCACCAGCGACAGCCCCGCCTATCAGCAGGTAGAGGTTGCGCGGCGGATAGCTGTGGGTCTTGGGGATCGCGGGCGGCGAGATGATCCGGATATTCGTCGTGCTGATCTGCTGGCGCTCGGCAATCTCGCGTGCGCGGCCCATGAAGGCGTCATAAACGGAAGACTTGGACTGGAACTCGCGCTCCAACTGACGGAGCTGGACTAGCGCCTCGTTGTCCTCAAACACGACAGACTTCATCGCATCGGCCTGGCTTTGTTGCGCCATCAGCGAGGCCTCGGCCTGGGCGAGTTCGGATTTCGCCGCTTCCAGCAGCCGCCTTTGTTCGGCGTTGATCTGCGCCTGGATTGCTTCAAGCTGCGGCCGCATTGTCGCAAGCCGTGGATGGCGGGCGCCAAAGACGGCTGCCTGAGCATCAAGCTCCCGCTTGACCGCCGAATATTGGGTACGAAGCGCCGTCATCGTCTGTGACTCGATGGATGCGCTATCGAGGCGGCTTTCCATGTTGCCGGTCGAGAGCTCCTGGTAACGGCTGCGGGCTCGAATTACGCGCGCCTGCGCCTCCACCAGTTGCGTATTTGTCTGGTTCGCCACCAGCGTGCTCACGAGTTCGCCAGAGCTCGACAAGATGTTGTTCTCGCGGCGGAAGCGCTGCACCGCTTCGTCGGCCTTGGCCACTTCTTCCTTCAGCGTATCGAGGCGCGCGAAGAGCTCGGTTGCTGTGCGGCCTGCCTCGCCGGCCTGCGCCTTTATCAATTCCTCCCGGAATGTTTCCACGATCGTATTGGCAATCCGAAGGGCCTTGGGTGCCTTCTCGCTCCAGACGCTCAGGTTGACGATGAAGGATCCTTCTTCGCGGTTTGCACCGACATGCTGCTCCAGCGTCCGCAAGGCTTCCAGCTGGCGTAACGACGCGTCGCCTGCAGCATCGCCGGCAAATTCGGGATCCTCATCGAGCTTCAAGGTCTGAATGACACTGTTGAGGACGTTGGATGAGGTCATGATTCGCAGCTTGCTTTCTACGTCATAGAGCTGCGCGTCGAGCTGGCTGTTCTGCGCGAAGAGATCCTCGGCCATCACCTTCAGGTGGCTGGGGTCGACGAAGATCTGGGCATTGACTGTATATTTGCGCGTCGCGACCTGGCCGAAGACGATGCCGGCAAGCGCCCCGATGAGCAGGAATATGCCAATCAGCACGCGTCCGCGCCAGAGCCATTGGATGACCATTTCACCGGAAATATCCTGCCAGGACGGCGCGCCTCGCGAAACCGGTGCCCTGACTTCCCTCTCGGGAACGTCCGCCAGTGCCGGTCGTCTAAGCTCCGCCTCGTCCGCGGGATAGGACAGCAAGGAGGTGTAGCCGGGCCGGTAGCCATGCCTGCGCGACACGCTTGAATAGCTTGAGGCGTCGGACGCTCGGTCCGATTGGACTTCCTTACCGTGACGCGCTTTCTTCAAGGTGTACATCGGGTGCCCTGAGCTTCTCAAACACCAGATGAAATGCCATCGGCGCTAAGATTGGGTTAAGCATCCGCCCACGCGGCGTCCCCGAAGGGAAAATAGTTTGAAGTTTCCCTTTCTCATCACCCAAAGATTAAGGATTTTCGGCTTCCGTAGCGAATACCAACGCCAGCGGACGGGACCCGTTTACCATGACGCGCTATCTGGTTCTCACATCAGACGCCGAGACCCTCTGTGGCGTCGAGGCGTTCACGCGAAACCTGGCGGAGCATCTCGGCGGGTCGGCGCAGATGGCGCCTCTGAGCGTCGATATTCCCACATTCAGGCAACGCCTTCGCGACTGTGATTGCATTGTCTTCAACTTTCCGATTGTCGCATGGAAGAAGCGGCTGCTCGAGCCGATGCTCGTAGCGACGCTGGCGAAGCTGCGGGGCAAGAAGGTGGCGGTCGTCCTCCACGAGTGGACCAACCTCGATTGGAAGCGACGGTTGATCATATGGCCGGTTGTCAGGGTAGCGGATCAGCTATTGTTTTCGGCACCCGAGATCGAGCGAGAATGGCGCGATAGCGCTGTCTCCCGTGGGTCGAAGCAGCAGGCAGCCGTCATACCCATTCCGCCGAACGTGGTTCCCGGCAACTCTGATGGTGCCGGTGAAGCAGGTGAGGCGATCCGTTCGCTGCGAAAGCCCGGCCGCATCATCATCGGCCAGTTCGGCTCCATCTATCCGAAGAAGAACTGCGCAGAACTCCTGTCCATCGCGCGCGTGCTCATCGATGCCGGTCATGATGTCGGCGTTGCTTTCGTCGGCTCCTTCATCAAAGGCATGGACGACGTGGAGCAAGACTTTTACCGGGAGGTGGAGGCTCGTGGTCTCGACGGGCGTGTGGTGGTGACTGGCTATCTCGCGACGGACGAAGAGGTCTTCGCGGCGTGCCGCGAGATCGACGTGTTCTGTTATCGCTTCACCGAGGGGTTGACCGCACGGCGAGGCAGCGTGCTTGCAGCCGCGCTGACGGGACGGGCGGTGGTCGTCAACGCACCAAAGGATGAGCTTGCGCTTGCGCACCACAGCCTTTTCACCAGCCTGATCGAGAACAGCAACATCGTTTTGGCACCCTATCACGCCGATCCGACAGCCATGGCCGGGGCGGTGAAAACTGCGGCCGCCAAACGCGCACCGCAAGTGGAGGTGGAGAAGGAAATCAGGCGTCTCTGGCACACGATCATCGAGACGCTGGACAAGGTGCAGCATCGATAACGAGAGACGGAGCGATCAGCTTACGCCAAAAACGGCTTCTCGGATGGCGGCAGGCGAGGTCGCGGTGTGGGACTGGATGGCGATTGCGTATTGGGTTTCGTCGAGCCCGGCTATGAGGCTTCGGACGCCGTCCGTATCGAGCGACGGGCCGCTCCAATAGGTGGCGCACATGCTGTGTTCGATGAGTTCATGACGTTCTCGCAGGCTCGCCTGCGTCATCACCCCCACCCCATACAGAATGTATTCGGAAAAATGCCTCACCCTGCATAGCGCCTTCCACCATGCGCGCCTGGTCACCGTCTCCAGCCTAGCGACAATCTGCTGCAGGCTCTCGCGATCCCAGACGATCATCTGGCCGATGTAATCGTTCCCCGGCAGCGGCGGTTCCTGCCTTCCAAGCATATGGTAAGCGTTCTTCTGCCATAGAACGTGATTGGGGAGCTTCGAGGTGATCGCGCCGCGGTCCAGGTAGAGCGGAGAGCGAGGGCCGGCCGCAGCCTTTGCAGCGTCAAACGGCCTGACGAAACAATTGTCAGAGTCAATGCAGATCACACGCGGGCAAGGTTGCGAAAGGGTCATCGCGATCTTGCGCAATTGCTGGATATGCCAGCCATAAACGGGAAGGCCGGCACCAGACACCCAATAATATTGGCGGTTCTTCCACTTCAGGAATGCGCGGAGGGGATGCAAGGCGCCGGGCAGCAGCACCGAGTCAGGAAGGACGTCGCGCTTCGGGCTTCGGAACGACTGAAAGAGAGGAAGGTCGGCATCCGCCACAACGAGGTAATGCTTGTCATATCCTGTCGCGAACGCATCGATCGAGTCACACAAGAGGCGGCAGGACTCAAGGTCACCGCTAAAAGTCGGCGTGATCAGGCTGACCGCTACGCCCATTACCCTGACACGCCTCCCGATCTTCGCAAGCCTCTAAACTGCACACCGTGTTCCTAATGGTCCGTTAATCGCGCTTGGCCATAGTGATGGCAGTCTCATTTCGGAAACGCTAAGGCGTATCCGGACAACGCCGGGATGACCTCGGCTGGCCAGCACCGATTGTCGGCAGGAGCTTTGGAGATGCTCGCGTGAAGTTGATGCCCAAGCGCGATTTCAGGCGGCTCATCGGGCCGGTCAGCTCCTATCTGGGGTCGAGCAGCGCGTTGCTCGCATCAAGCCTTGCCGTCCTCTTCACCTTTGCGCTGTTGGCGCGCCATCTCGGCCACGAACAGTTCGCACTGAACGCGACCATCACGGCGTTGACCAATCTTGGCGTTCAGATCTGTGGGCTCGGCTCACAGGAAGCGCTCGTTCGGCGGGTCGCACAGGACCGTAGCTGTTATCCTAAACTGCTGGGCCACGTGCACATCCTGAACCTTACGACTGGCGCGGCGCTGTTCGTGATCGGCATGATACTGATCCCGTGGATGTTTCCAATTTCCGCCGATCTTTGGATAACACTTCTTGCCACAGCGCTCATTCTCTTCACCAACATCATCCTCCTGAAGATCGTGTGGCTGGCCACGAACAGCTATATTGCCCATGGCAGGTTTGCGGTCGCGAACCGGATCGAATTCATCTTCGCTGGCCTCCGGATGGCAGCGGCGGCCGTTGCTTGCCTGGTTGTCAATATCACGTCAGTCGCAGAGTGGGCCGTCTGGAATTTCGCCGCTCATGCGGTGGCAGCGGTTCTTTCGTTGGCCGCCATTCGACGTCTCGGTCGGCCACGGTTCGGTCTCCTTCGGGAAGAGCTGTCCATCGGCGTCATGTTCGCGAGCCAATTCTTCTTCAAGGCAGGCCGCAACAATGCCGATATCCTGGTGCTGAGCGCGGTCGCCGGCTCGGAGCTCGTCGGTAGTTATTCGATCGCGCGGCGCCTGACGGAAGCGTCCTATATGTCCGTCGATGCTCTAAACCGAATCCTTTACCCCGGCTATGCCGCTGCAGCGCTCAATGGCGTGAGCAGGGTTTGTGCGCATGCAAAGCGCATGCTGAGCGTCACCGGCGGGATCGCCATCACGGCAGCCTTCTTTGTCTGGGCAATTTCTTCATTTCTTCCGCTCCTGTTCGGCGCGGAATATATATCGCTGCCGCTTCTTGCCCAACTGATGTGCTGGACGGTCGTACCGGTTGCCGTCGCTGCCGCTGCTTTCGAAGCACTCGGTGCCGCCGGGCTGCAGAGGATCCGTGCCCGGATCGTCAACCTCTCGAACCTGATCGGAACGGCACTTGTCGCTGCCGCAGCCTTCCTGATTGGTTTGAGCGGGATGATTGTCGTAACCTACTTGCTCGAGATCATCATCGCGGTTTTGGCCTGGCATGCGCTGACGCAGGCGGCCAGTGCTTCAGTCGCGGGTGGATCAGTAAAAGTAGACCCTGCCGAAAGCACGACTGATACGAAGGCCGCTTAGATTGGTGCGCGTCAGGTCTGTGATGATGTCGCGACGCGCGCGTCAGCCGCAGGAATAGCGCTTGCTTCATAGGGCGTTGGCAGGAAGCCAAGGCTCGCGGTGATGCGTCCAAAGGACATCAGAATGGGATGGGTGGCGGGCAGCAGCGCTTTCGTCTTGAAGAGAATGGCGATCGCCCGCGGAATGCTGAGACCAAGCGAGATCACGTTCTTCAACTGAAGCGCGGTCAGCTTGATCGGCGACTGCGAACGTTTCCGGTCAATCACATAGTTGATGCTTCCGGTTCGGACAGACCGCCGCATCAGCCAGGATGGCGACGCGCGATCCGCAGCAACGGTTTCGTAGATCAGCGCTTCCTGGCACCACCAGAAGGTAAAGCCCGTCTCCCTGCAGCGCCTGAAGAAATCCATGTCGCCGCCGCCGAGGAAGTTGAACCTCATGTCGAAGAGGGAAGGGTCAAGCGTCTCGAAAATCTTGCGGCTGATAAGGCAGTTCCCGGTTCCATGGATGGCAGGCACCTGCCGGCTCGGCCCATCTATATACCCATAGAGGGCATGGGCGCTAACCGCATGTGGCACCGGCACCTCGAACTGACGGACAACGGGGCCGCCGACGATATTGGCTCCGGTTCGGCGCGCGGTGCTGACCATCGCCTCAAGCCAATGCGGGTCTGCCACCTCGTCGTCATCGATCATCAGGAAGTAGTCTGCGGACGGGTAGTTTTCCCTTGCCTCGGAAAAAGCCCGGTTGATGGCTTGGCAGTTCCCCTGCTTAGGCTCCACGACCACGTGATGCGGCAGGGCGGCGGAGCCCAAAACCTCCCGGGCAACCTGCGACCCGACAGGATTAGCGGCATCGTTTTCAACGACAACGATCGCGAACGGCAAGTCCGTTTGCTGCTGGATCAGGGACTGCAGGGTCTTGCGCAGGCCCTCAGGTCGCCGGAAGGTCGGGATGCAAACCGTGACTTCAATCGAGGCATTGCTGTCAGTCAATTTCGCCTCTCACCGCCAATGGACGACCATCTGTTCCTGCCGTCTTACGAGAAGCCGTTTATCGGCGCAATTTGATGTCCGTCAGTGCGTTAACGCGTGGTTTCGATCCGCCTCGTCGGCGCTGCGCAGGGTGGCACTTGCCTGCAGCCTGAGTCCGAACACGGCGACCAGCATGGTGAACCATGTCGGTCCGGAGTTGATGAAGAACACGCTTTCAAGCGACCCGAGGAGGACGCAGAAGATCCAGATCCTCAGGAACAGCCGGGTTAATGCCATGTCGTTGTTGCTTTCAAAGGCGGTGCCGGCATCGCGGATCGGCAGCACGATGAGCCAGACCACGACCAGCACGCAGCCCAGGAGCCCACCTCCGAGAAGAAGTTCGAGAAACGAATTGTGGGAGTGCGCGGCGAGATAAGCCCAGGACTCGGTCGATGTTTTGCTGACGATCTTGCTTCCCCAGAACGACTGGAAGCCATAACCTGTCCAGGGACGATCTCCGATGCGGTCCAGTGCATAGGCCCAGATCGCGTCACGCCCGGTGAACGTGATGTCGATCCCGGCGCTTGCCAGCAACTGCCGGACGCCCTCGAAACGCGGGAGCCCGATCAGGACGACGTTGAGTACCACGATCGATCCCAGCAGGATGATCATGCCCGAAAGCTTCGAGCGCTCAAATATCCAGACCATGAACAACACAAGCGGAAGCATTGCCGTTGCTGTCTTTCCTCGCGTCAGCAAGAGGAAGACCATTGCCAGCACGGCGGCCATCGTGCCGACCTTCGAGTAGCTGGTTTTGCGCAGGTAAAGGCCGAACATCACAGCGAGCGCCATGGCGGCAGCGGTCATGTTCTTGTGACCAAAAATGCCTCGCCAGTCCCCGGCAAGCGCGGCTTCCACCTCGCTACTCTGGTGGATTCCGATCGATGGCACGATGAAGACCGCGAAATAACAAAGACCGAGAACAAGGATAACGGCGGTCGCGAGCACCTTGTCGAATTCCTCGCGACTGCGGGGCAACAGGATCGCGGCGCTCGCGCATCCACAAACCAGAACTCCATAGGCGATCCGGCGGAATGCCGTGGCTGGGTCAACCGCGAACATCGAAACGAGCGAAAACCAGCACAGGATGAGCAGCAGAAGCCCGTGAGGCAGGAAGAGTGCACTCCGATTTTCATCCCGCGCGACAGTCGCCACCGCGACCGTAAACATCAGGATGACGACCGTCTGGTTGAGGAAATCTCCGCCTGCAGTTGCCGCGCGTTCGGCGCCAGGCGTCGCAAAAGGCTCAAGGCCGATCCAGAAATAACCGAATACGAAAAGCGCGATGACGGCGCCGAGGCTCCAGGGCGCGGCGCTGGATATCCTGCCCGCGTTCAAGCTGTCGAAGCGTGCCTGTTCCGGCTCATGAACGATCAAGAAGTCCTGCTCCATCTGGCTGGCAGCGCGATCAGCCAACAGGAACACGAGAACGGTTAAATGCCAGTGAAGCTTGAGGCTACCGAAGGCGAATTAACGTAACTTCCCATTAGGATTTTTGCCTGCGGTGCCGATATGCGACATTCCTCTCCAAGCTTGGCGAGGAGGGATGGAAGTATGCGCAGACGTGAGTTCATCCAGGGCAGTCTGGCCGTTGCGGCGCAGGCCGCCCTGCCAGCCGCGACCGCAAACGCAACTCCCACTCCGACCATACCGTATGGTGCGGCCGTCCGCGGCGATGTTCTCGTTGATGACTACGATTACCGCAAGGCGCTGATCGATCACTGCCAACTGATTGTCGCCGAGGGCAGCATGAAGTGGGAGAGCATTCATCCGACGCCCGACAGGTTCGACTTCTACGACGGCGACAAACTGATCAACTTCGCCGAACAGAACGGGATGAAGATGCGTGGTCACACGCTTGTCTGGTACGCCGCCATGCCGGAATGGGCGCTGGCGATCAGAGGCGCAGACCAGGCGAACAGCGAAATGAGCCGCCACATCGAGACTGTTGTCGGCCGGTACCGTGGCCGGATCCCTAGCTGGGATGTCGTCAACGAGGCCGTAGCGGATGAGCCGACCGCTTCAGACTATCTGCGGCCCAACGTCTGGCTGGAGAATCTGGGCAAGGATTATCTGGCGACCGCGTTTCGTCGCGCTCATGCAAGTGACGACAAGGTACAACTGGTCATCAACGAATTTGATATCGAGTGCGTTGGCGAACAATACAAGCGGCGGCGCGAAGCGTTGCTGAGGATCGTGCGCGATCTTCGAGATCGGGACGTGCCGGTGCATGCCGTGGGGCTGCAGGGGCATCTTCGGGGCGAGTTGGAGATCGACAAGCACGCGCTTTCAGAATTCGTCTCGCAGGTGAAGGCAATGGGGCTCGATGTCCTGGTGACGGAGCTCGACGTCACCGACAACCTTCTGCCGGCAGACCAGCAAGAGCGCGACAGGATCGTCGCATCGCGTGTTGAAGACTTCCTGGGCGCCATTTTTGATGCCGCTCGACCGACCGCCATTGTCACCTGGGGTATATCGGACAGACATACTTGGGTGCCGATGTATTTCACCCGCGAAGACGGGCGCCACAACCGACCTCTGCCGCTTGACCGCAACTACCGGCCCAAACCGATGATGGAGGTGATCGAGCGGTTCACGCGGAAGACTGGCTGAGAAGGGCATGCCAGCAACTGGCCCAAGCTGGCACACCGCAGACTGGCCGTAACCTTCCATTAACAAGGGTCGGCAGGACCTTCTAAACCCTGATCTGCTTTTCCCGGGCTCCGGCAGCTGATGTTAACTCTCTGGTTCACGCAGGCAACGTAGTTTCCACGTAAAGGCGCCGGGGCATGTTTGCCCAGCAAATACAATTGGTGCCAAAGCCAAGCAACGCGGCCTTGGTCGAGCAGACGCAGAAATGCACCTGCCGACCAACAGTCTGACGTTGCTGAAGGGGACGTACCGGGATGAACCTGAGGGTACAGCAACTTATCGATGTGCCGCTGGCAGTTGACCTTGACGGCACGCTGATTTCGACGGACCTGCTTTGGGAAAGCATCTTCATGCTTCTGAAGCAGAACGCGCTGTACCTGTTCCTTTTGCCTATCTGGTTGATGTCCGGCAAGGCGCATCTGAAGTCCGAGATCGCCAAGCGCGTGACGCTCGATGCAACGACCTTGCCCTATCGCCAGGATCTCGTCTCCTTCCTGCGGCGCGAGGTTGCGCGGGGCAGGGAGGTTCTCCTCGTCACCGCGGCGGCCGAGCCGTTCGCGCGAGCTGTCGCGGCGCATCTCGGTATCTTCAGCGGCGTCTACCACACGGATGGCACGAACAATCTTGCGGCCCACCGCAAGGCGAAGCTGCTTTCGGAGCTTTATGGCGAGGGCGGGTTTGACTACGCGGGCAATGACCGGGCGGATCTCGCCGTGTTCAAGGCGGCCCGCAGCGCGATCGTCGTCGCACCGGATGCTGCCGCCGATCGCTACGGTAAGACGCATTCGTCCGTACGTTTTGACTACGGACGGCCGAGGGTCAAGACCTACCTGAAGATGCTTCGGGTGCATCAGTGGCTCAAGAACCTGCTGGTGTTCGCGCCCGCGGTTCTTTCCCACGACATCACCAATCCATCCGTGTTCCTGGCCGCCACCTTGGGAATGATCGCCTTCTCGCTGTCGGCGTCCGCCATCTACATCCTGAACGACATCCTCGACCTGCCGCTCGATCGACAGCACCCGACAAAACGGAACCGGCCTTTCGCGGCTGGATTGCTGTCGATCCCGTTCGGCCTGACGGTATCCACCTCGCTGCTGGCGCTGACGGCGGTGATTTGCCTCTTCCTGCCGATCCAGTTTGCGCTCGTCATCGGCATCTATCTCGTGGCCACGACAGCCTATTCGCTTGCGCTCAAGCGCATGCTGCTGATCGACGTGATCTGCCTGGCGGGGCTCTACAGCCTGCGCCTGATCGGCGGCAAGATGGCAACCGGCCTACCGCTTTCCTTTTGGCTTCTGGCCTTCGGTCTGTTCTTCTTCCTCTCGCTTGCGCTGGTAAAGCGATACGTCGAGCTTCAGGGCACAAAGATTGAAGAGAAAGACCGCATCGTCGGGCGCGGCTATCGCGCCGAGGATATGGACATCGTCGGCCAGAGCGGCGTTGCCGCCGCCTTCGCGGCCGTGCTCGTCCTGTCGCTTTACATCCAGTCGGACGAGATCGAGGGGCTCTACAGCGACCCGTGGCTGATCTGGCCGCTCGTCCCGATGGTGCTCTACATCAACGTGCGTATCTGGATCTTGGCTCACCGCCGGGAAATGTATGACGACCCGGTCGTCTTCATCGCTACCGATTGGCGCAGCCAGCTCTTCATCGGTACCGGAGTCGTGCTGTTCACCCTGGCGAGCGTGTTCTGATGTCCGGAACCTTTGAAAGCTTCGGGCGCATAAGACGGCATGAACGGCGTGCGATCGACCCAAGCTCGGCAATGGAAGCCCTTCGCGTAGGGCGATGCGAACCAGCCGGGCTGCTCGCCTTCGGTAATGGACGATCCTATGGCGACAGTTGCCATAACGATGCCGGTTCGCTCATCGCGATGCAGCGAGGGGCGCAGATCTACGCCTTTGATCCGATAACAGGCATTGTTGATGCCGATGCAGGGGTCACGCTCGCCGAGTTGATCGAATATGCGGCGCCGTATGGTTTTTTCCTAGCGGTCACGCCCGGCACCCGTTTCGTCACTCTCGGCGGCGCGGTTGCCAACGACGTGCATGGCAAGAACCACCACAAGCGCGGCACGTTCGGCTGCCATGTCGAGAGCTTCGAACTGCTGCGCTCCGACGGGAAAACCCATCACTGCACCGTAACGCAGAACCCGCATCTATACGCGGCGACGATCGGCGGCATGGGTCTGACCGGCGTCATCCTGCGGCTGCGCATGAAGCTCATCAAGGTCAATTCGCTCGACATCGAGCAACACGTTACGCCGTTCGCAAACCTTAGCGAATATTTCGATCTGGCGGACGCGGCGGACGAGGAGAACGAGTTCGCGGTCGCCTGGGTGGACCAACTGGCGACGGGGCGGTTTGAAGGCCGTGGAGTACTGATCACCGGCAACCACGCCGACAACGGGAATTTCAGCGCTAAGCGTTCGCGCCTGCCGCTCCGCGTCCCGTTTGATCTGCCGTTCTCCGCGCTCAACCGGACGACCCTGGGCCTGTTCAACAGCGCCTACTTCAACGTCAACAAACGCAAAAACTCCCCGCATCTGGCCAACTACGAGAGCTTTTTCTACCCGCTTGACAGCATCGAGCACTGGAACAGACTCTATGGTCCGGCGGGCTTGTACCAGCATCAATGCATCATCCCATTCGACGCTGCACGGTCGGTCATTCCCGCCATGCTTGCGGCAAGCCGCGATGCGGGCCAAGCATCGTTCCTCACCGTGCTGAAGCGGTTCGGCGACGTGCGGTCACCGGGCCTTATGTCGTTCCCGCAGCCGGGTTACACGCTGACGATGGATTTCCCCAACCGCGGCGAGGCGATACTTCGCCTGCTCGACCGGCTGGACCGGATGACGGTGGAAGCCGGCGGCCGGATCAACCCTTACAAGGACCAGAGGATGAGCCCTGCCGCCTTCGAGGCAGGTTTCCCGGAATGGCGGCAACTGGAGCGGTTGCGGGATCCGGCCTTTGTTTCCGATTTCTGGCGCCGGACTGCACTGGCGCTCGGAGCAGACGCTGCCGCCCCCATGGCTCAATACGCACGAGGACATGCATGAAGTACATTCCGTTCATCCTGTTTACGGTGCTGACGAATGCCGCGGCCCAACTGCTCCTGAAGCATGGCATGATGACGCTTGGGCCAATCAGCTTTTCGGCGGAAACCGCCATTCAGCGGATATTCCAGATCGTCTTCAACCCTTGGGTCTTCCTCGGCCTGAGCACCTTTGTCATCTCGATGGCCTCGCACCTTTACGTGCTGAGCAAGGTCGATCTTTCCTACGCCTACCCCTTCCTCAGCCTCGCTTATGTCGCTGTCGCCTTCCTTGCTTGGCTGCTGTTCAAGGAGGAGTTGGGGGCACTGAAGATCGCCGGAATTGCCTTCATCTGCGTCGGCACAGTGCTGATCGCGCAGAGCGGGCACGAGCCGGCCGAGGAGGACGTCGCTGCCGTAGAGCAGCTCAGCTCCTAGCGTCAACGAAGAACGAATAAAAAGATAGAACCACGAGGATCCGGGACATGAGGCATATCATCTTTGGGGGAGACGGATTTGTCGGGCGCCACCTGGCGCCGCGTCTCGCCGCAGAAGGCCACGAGGTTATCGTCGCTGACATCGTCAAGAGCGACCTACAGCATTACCGCGACGTACGGTTCGAGCAGGTCGATGTCACCGACCTCAACTCGATCGAGCGGCTCGGCCTGCGCGCCGACGATATGGTCTACAACCTGTCAGCCAAGATGCTTTCGCCGATCCAGGTGAGGTCAAAGCGGCACGATTTCTTCTTTCCCGTGAACTACTTCGGGACGGAGAACATCATCAAGGCGATGGCGCGCGTCGGCGCAAAGTCGCTCGTGCATTTCACGACCGACATGGTCTATGGGCATACCTATGTCTGGCCGCAGACGGAGGAGCACCCTTGCGCGCCTTTGGGCGAATACGGCCTCTCGAAGCTGAAGACGGAGGAGCTTGCCGCCGAATGGCGCGAGCGCGGAATGAACATCACGCTGTTCAGGCCGCGTCTCATCATTGGCCCCGGACGCCTCGGAATCCTGGCAAAGCTCTTCAAGCTGATCGACCACAACCTGCCGGTTCCGATGATCGGTGCTGGCAAAAACCCGTACCAGTTCATCTCGGTGTTCGATTGCGCCTCGGCGGCGCACGCCGCCTTCAACGCCGGCGTGCCCAATGAAGTCTACAATCTAGGCTCCCTGAACCCTCCGCCGGTGCGCAAGCTGCTGGGCGACCTCGTCAAGCACGCGGGTTCTCGGTCGATCCTGCTCCCGACACCCGCATGGCTGGTGAAGCGGACGCTCGACCTCCTCGACCTCATGAACATGCCGCTGATGGATCCCGAACAGTATCTCATCGCGGATGAAATGTGCGTGCTCGATGTCTCGAAGGGCGAGCGCGAACTCGGCTGGGTGCCACGCTACCGGGACGAGGACATGCTGATCGCGGCCTATACCGAATACCGGAAGGGCCTGGAACGCGGCGTTGACGCCAAAGTCGCAGAGCCGAAAGCTGCTTGAGGAAAACCCCATGGCCATTCTAGCGCAAGTGATCGAAGACCAGGACGACATGCCCGCCGAAGCGCCGCGCGCTTCGACGCCCAAGCCTGCACTCCTCTCCGTGGAGGAGGCGAAGGCGCTTGATGTATCGCGGATGACGGAGCTCTTCCTGCGTCATCTCAACCCCGGCCAGCTTCACTTCATGAAGCTTCTCGGCTTTCACAAGGTGAAGATCGAGCGCGCCGAGGGCATGTACTACTATGACCAGAATGGCCGCGCAATCCTCGACTTCTTCGGGGGGTTCGGGTCGCTCGCGCTTGGCCACAACCATCCGCGGATTCTCGCCGCCCGCCGCAAGTTCCAGGAGGAACATCGCCAGGAGATTGCGATCGCCTTCATGTCGCAATACGCGACGGCGCTTGCGCATAACCTTGCTGCCTGTTCACCGGGCGACCTGGACATGGTCTTCCTCGGCTCTTCCGGATCCGAGGCGATGGAGGCGGCCGTGAAAGTGGCCGAACGTGCAGCCGGCCCGAAGCGGCCGAAGATAGTCTATGCCGAAAACTCCTTCCATGGCAAAACCAAGGGCGTACTTTCAATAACCGATGGTGCCCTTTACCGCGGCGACTTCAAGCTGGTCGACCACACCGTGCGGGTCCCGTTCGGCGATATCGATGCCATCGAGCATGCATTCCGCACCGACCCCGAGATTGGCACGATCGTGCTTGAGACGGTGCAAGGGGGCGGCGGGATCATCCAGGCGGATGCTGCTTTCTGGCAACGCCTGCGCCAGCTTTGCGATCAGTACGGTGTGTTATGGGTGGCCGACGAGGTACAGTGCGGCTTTGGCCGTACCGGCAAGTTCTACGCCTTCGAGCATTATGGCGTGGTTCCGGATGTGACGGCTCTCGCCAAGTCTCTGGGCGGCGGCAAGTCCGCCGTCGGCGCGATGATCGCCAAACGCGACGTCTACATGAAGGCCTATGGCTCTCCGAAGACCGCGATGATCCATGCCATGGCAACCTTCGGCGGCATCGGCGAGGCTTGCGTAACGGCCATCGAGGCGATCAACACGCTCTACGACGAGAACTTGATCGATAACTCAGCTGAGGTCGGCGGTTACCTTCTGGAGCGGTTGAAGGAGTTGCAGGCGCGTTATCCGAGCCTGCTGAAGGAAGTGCGCGGGCAAGGCATGATGGTCGGCCTTGAATTCCATGATTTTTCGCAGGCAATGCCGATGGTGCTGCGCCCGCTGATCGGCATGCTCGACGACAAGCTGAAGGGCTCGCTCCCCGGCTTCATCGGCAGCCATCTGCTGCGCGATCACGGTGTTCTCGTTGCCTTCACTGAGTATAACCGCAACGTCATCCGGCTGGAGCCGCCGCTGATCTGCGAACGGCAGCATGTGGACACTTTCATCAAGGCGCTCGATGAAGTGATGGCGCGCGGCATCGTGAAGATCGTCAAGGATTTCATTGCTGCACAGGTGAAGTAGGATCGCAGACGAAGCGGCGGGCGAGCTCCGCGGCTGCGGCAGCGGAGATGCGCATATGGTCCGAAGACGCAATTCAACGGTGGATCATCTGCTAGGTGCCTGGCTGTGGATGGCTCTGCTTGCGATCTCGCTGACCGTTTCGCCCGCTCGCGGCAGGGCCGAAGCCGTGTCCCACTGCTCGGAGGAAAACTTCGAGGACAGCAAGCTCACCGTCTGCTCGTTTGACCCCACAAAGACCAAGCTGCGAATGTTTTGGAAAGCGCCAGACGGCGCGCCGTTGAAGTCGTTCGCCCGCCTCGCGGAAGAGGTCACGAGTGGTGGCAAGCAACTCGTTTTCGCGGTGAACGGCGGGATGTATTCCGAAAGCTTTGAGCCGGTAGGGCTTTATATTGAGGATGGTCACGAACTCAGGCCAGTCAATACAAAGACAATGACTGGGTCACCGGGATCGATCCCGAATTTCTACAAGAAGCCGAACGGCATCTTTTTCCTGACGGGAAGCGACGCGGGGATCCTGACGACCGAAGAGTATCTAAGCCGGCCGAGAACGGTACAGTTTGCCACCCAATCGGGGCCGATGCTGGTCATGAAGAACGAGCTGCATCCGGCGCTTATTCCTGGCTCGACGGACAAGACGCGACGTAGCGGTGTGGGTATCTCGAAGGATGGCATCATTCATTTCGCGATCAGCGAGGATGACATCAACTTCCATGCTTTCGCGCGCTTCTTTCGCGACCAAATGAAGTGCCCCAACGCGCTGTTCCTCGATGGCGGCCGAGGGGCTGGGATCTATAGCGAGCACCTGGGACGCAGTGATTGGTCGTGGCACGGCGGGTTTGGTCCGATGATCGGCGTTGTGGAGTGATAGCCTTGTCCGCCGTTCACGAGAGCTGCTCGTAGCAAGCCTGGGCGATCTCCTGCAGGCGTTGGCGTGAAACTTCACCGGTAACGGCGTACCCAAGCTCACCGTCGATCCAGTAGAAGGTTTCGATCGACCCGGCGGAATGAAAGCGGAAGCTCGTCGTGGTGTTGTCCCGATTGCGCGCCAAGACGATGGTGACCCGCTGGCCGGCCTGATCCTCATACATGAACATGCCGCCGGGCTTGCCCGCCACCGGGATTAACCGTCCGCCGACAAGCTGGAAGCCGAGCGCCTGTAGCGCCGGGATCTTCAGGTCGGCGACCGCCAGCCGCTTGCCGAGCCAGGTCGCGAGATGCGCCTCTTCCTCGGCAAAAACCTCGACCGGATGGCGTACCTCGCCAGCATAGACCAGATAAGCATCCTGCGCTTCGCGCGGGAAGGAAGCAGCTGTGGTAACGGTCTCAATATCTTTCCCGCCGAGGGCGGGGACGTAGTGACCGGCAGCCGCGCCGGTTAAAAAGATCGCCAGGGCTGCCAAAGCAGACGCCAAACGCGCACGCGGCTTGCCGAGGCGAGGCCTGGTCAGGAGGAGATCGAGATCGTCGGGATGAGACCGCTCGTAGGGGGCGAAGGTGCGGCGGAGTTCGACGTTCTGGGCTTCCCATTTCGAAACCAACTCGGCGGCATCTGGATTCTCTTCCAAATATCGTTCCACCCGCACGCAATCGGCCTCGCCAAGCAGTCCATCTGCATAACCGTGCAAATCAGCCTCGGTGATGAGGGAGGCTTCGGTCATGTGGTTCTCCGTAAGGGGACAACATTATCCTCCTGCAGCTTGTCTTGAAGCGCCTGTCTGGCGCGCGACAGGCGGGACATGACAGTGCCGACGGGCACTTCCAGAATATCGGCCACCTCCTGATAGGAATATCCTTCAACGACCACCAGCATCAGCACGGCCCTTGCATCCTTCGGAAGCGCGTCGAGCGCGCGGATGAGCTTGCGCCGCTCCAGCGGATCGCCCGGCGACATCTCGTCGGCCGCGTTTTCAGCAGCTTCGATGGGAACAGAGGGGCGTCGGGCGAGCGCGCGCCTCGTGTTGAGGTGAACATTGGTCATGATCCTGTAGATCCAGGACTTGAGGCTGCCTCCGCGCCACTTGCCCCGGTTCGCCAACGCCTTTTCGAGGCTATCCTGTAGCAGGTCGTCGCTTTCGGAATCCGAGCGCGTCAGGCTGCGCGAATAGCGGCGCAAACCAGGAAGCAGGGTCAGCACTTGCAGTTCAAAGGAAAGAGGCGCGGCACCCGGTGGCTGCCGCGTCGCCATGTCTGCCGCCGGGGGCGGCTCTGGTTGCTCAGGGTCTTGCAAGATCCCACACGCCGTTCACGCCGTCGCCTGTTGTGTCGCCTTCCTTCTTATCCTTAACCCAGTAGTAGAGCGGCATGCCATCCTTCGCCCACTGCTTTGCGCCATCCTTTCGCGTTACGAGTGTGTAGGCGCCTTCGGCATTGGCGCCGGATGCGGACAAGGCGGGAGGCCAGTTCGTTGCGCATTTGTCGTAGCAGTTAGAGGTGCCGGGCTTGTCGTTCTTGAAGGTATAAAGGGTCATCCCCTTGTCACCGGCAAGAACTTCACCCTTGTCTGTCTTGACGGTCTTGAACGGACCGGCAGCAAAAGCTGTCCCGGCCACTGCGGCGAATGCTGCGGCCAAAATAAGCATCTTCTTCATTGCCATCTCTCCCATTGGAAGGCGGATCGCTTCACCGCCGAATGTAGAGACGCCGCAGGGGCAGGATTTATTCCTTCACCCATCGAAAATTTCGTGTGGAAGGCCGTTTGGGCAGGATCACAGGCTGTTTATGCCGTTGCGCCGTCGCAACGTCGGCCTATGTAGGTGAGTATGGTAATGCATCAGAAATATCGGATAGCGTGATGGCTTGGGTCGCTGCCATCGCAGTCCTGGTTATCGGCCTCAGCTTCCTGCTCAATCGTCGCTTGGGATACATCCTGCTGGCCGCGGCCTTCGTGGCCGGATGCGGCCTGTGGTGGTACAGTTCGCAGCAGGCAGAGAAATTTGGACAGGTAAAGGATGCCGTCACGGCAGAAGCATCGGCAGATGCAGCCTCCTGTCCTGATCCGGCCGCGCCCATCTTGGTGCAGTTCAGCAACGGCAATCGTCGTGCCATCGCGCGAATCTCCTTCAGCCTCACCGGCCGGCTGAAAGGCCATTCCTCCGTCGCCTACCGCGGCTATCTGCGTGACGACAAGATCATCGAGCCGGGACAGACCTCACAAACCTGCTTCGGCTTGCTGCCGCATGGGTTTGCAGCGCCCCGGCCGGAGACGGTCGTCGTTGGCGACTATGACTGGATGGTGGACATCTCTCTGGTCGATTTCCTCAACTAGGTCGGCCCGTCGGCTATACCTCTCGGCGCCACGTCGGCCCAAAACCTCGTCCGTTGAGGAGCCATAGAAGGCTCACGTCAAGCGTCAGGGCGACCGTTTCAAGAAGGTGGAAAGCTGGCGCGTCCCGATCATTTTCCCATGTCGTCCAGACGTCGGGATCGACGTCGTTCAGGTTGGCGGCGTCTTCCACGGAAATGCCTTTGGCCGCGCGGGCCAAGGAGATGCGACCACCGAGCGTATCGCCTTGTCCGAAGGCCCGTTCGTTGGACATGTCATACATCAATCGTCCTCCGAGAAGGGGGAGTGGCTCCGGAAGGATCCGGAGCCAGCAGGATCAGTTCTTGTCGCCGAGCCAGGTTTTGACCTGGTCCGGGTGATCCGTGATGTATTTGGCAACCGCCTCGTCGTAGGAGGTTTCCTGAGCGGTGAACATCGCTGCTTCAAGATCCGCGATCGGCAGCTTCATGCGCGACAGGAAGCCTGCAACCTTCGGATTGTCGGTGCTGAAGTCCTTGCGGGCAAGCACGTCGATATGTTCAGCTTCGCCAAGCGACGTCTTCGGGTCGTTCAGGTAACGAAGCTTGTACTTGCCGAACATCCAGTGGGGGCTCCAGGAGGTGGCCACGAACCACTTCTCGCCCCGGTATGCACGGTCAACGCTGGTTAGCATCCCGGCTTCACTGGAGATCTGAAGCTTGTAGCCGTCGAGGCCGTAATCCTTAACTGCCTTTTCCGAAAGCCGCGTCAGGCCAGCGCCTGGGTCGATCCCCTGGATCGTGCCGCCGAGTTCCTTCTGCACGTTCGGCTTCTTCAGGTCTTCGATCGAAGCGATCTCGCTTTCCGGGATGTATTCCGGAACAACCCAGCCGAGCTTGGCGCCGTCGTAAACGGTACCGAGCGTCTCGACGCGGTCCTTCACCTTGTCGAAGTAGTCGGCATGCGTCTGAGGCAACCAGGCCATCATCATCGCATCGACGTCCCCGCGGCTCACGCCCTGATAAAGAGGCGCTACGTCCGTCTGAACCAGTTCTACGTCCTGGCCAAGTTCGTCCTTGATGAGCTTTGCGGCGAGCTTGGTAACAAACTCGGCGTCTGACCAGGCTGCCCAGCCGATCTTGATCGGCTTTGCATCCTGCGCGGCGACCGGCATGGTCGATACGGACAGAACGGATGCCGCAAGCCCGAAGGCTGTCAGCAGGGCCGTCCGGCGAGTTGCAGATTTCAGTTTCAACATGGTAGCTCCTTTTTGTGGAGTTCGGTTTTGCGGGTTCAGCGCCCGCGCGGGTCCGGCACAGGAAAAAGCTCAGGCGGTCGCCGTCGTCATCTTCTTGCGCTCGTTCTTCCTGAAGAGGCCCTGCAAGAAAGAGGCGCGGGACTTCCCCAGTGACTGGGTAAGGCGGTCGAGAATGACAGCTAGGATGACGACAGCCAGGCCGCCCTCGAAGCCGGTGCCGACATCAAGACGCTGGATACCGGTGAGTACGGTGTTGCCGAGGCCACCCGCGCCGATCATCGAGGCAATCACCACCATCGACAGCGACAGCAGGATCGTCTGGTTGATGCCGGCCATGATCGACGGCATGGCGTTCGGAAGCTGGACCTTGAACAGCAACTGCCACGAAGTGCAGCCGAAGGCGTTGCCGGCTTCGATGAACTCGGGATGGACCTGTCGGATGCCGAGATTGGTGAGGCGCACGACCGGTGGCATCGAGAAGATGACGGTGGCGAGCGCACCCGGCACGGCGCCGAGGCCAAAGAACATTGCCGCCGGAATGAGATAAACGAAGGCAGGCATCGTCTGCATCAGGTCGAGGATCGGCCGCACGACGGCTGCGACTGAATCCTTGCGGGCCATGGCGATGCCGAGCGGCAGGCCGACGATCATTGCCATCAGAGTCGACGCGATCACAAGCGACAGGGTTTCCATCATTGCGTCCCAAAGGCCCATCTGGTTGACGAGCCAGAGCGCAATGCCAGTCAAAAGGCCGAAGCCGAAGCCGACGCGCCAGAGTGACAGGAGTACGAAGATTGCCAGCGCAACGGGCATGGGAGCGGCTGTGAGCAGGTCGTGGATCGTACCCGTCACAAAGCCGATGGCCGCCGCGATGAAGTCGAGGACGGGCGAAAAATTGTCCAAAATGTAATTGACGGCGGCGTCGATGCCGTCACCGATATCGAAATTCATATGTATCTCCGGTGTTTGGCCGGTTGGTCAAATCAGCTAGCGCGGTCGAGCGTTTCGAGAAGCGAAGACTTGCTTATGGAGCCGACATAGCGCCTGTTCTCATCGATCACGGGAACGGGCCATGGGCTGGCCGCCACGCGGCCGAGAACGTTCGAGAGAGGTTCGTTGGCCGGGATTGCCTCGACCTCTTTGAGGAACGCGTCGCGATAGGGATCAGCCGCCTTGAGGCGCATCTTCTCCACAAGAGACGCCTGGCTGACCATGCCGTGATACGTCTTGTCGCGTCCAAGAATGATCGCGTATTCGCGGTCAAAGTTCTGCATCCGCTCCAGCGCGGCGGCGGCAGAGACACCTTGGCGCTCGATGATCGTCACCTGTGTCTTGCGGGCCACGTCACCCGCCTTGAAGACGTGGGAGACGTCGACATTGCGGAAGAAGGAACGGACATAGTCGTTCGCCGGGTTCATGACGATCTCGTCAGGCGTCCCGACCTGGACCACCGCACCATTCTGCATGATGCAGATCCGGTCTCCGATGCGCATCGCTTCGTCAAGGTCGTGGCTGACGAAAACGATGGTGCGGCTGTGCTCCGCCTGCAGGCGGACCAACTCGTCCTGCATCTCGGTGCGGATGAGCGGATCGAGTGCCGAGAAGGCCTCGTCCATCAGAAGCACGGTCGGCTCGCTGGCAAGTGCCCGTGCAAGTCCGACGCGCTGCTTCATGCCGCCAGACAACTGGTCNGGGCGGCTGTCGGCGTAACCGTCCAGCCCNACGGCCTTCAGCGCNTCGAGCGCCTTCTGGTGCCGTTCCGCTTCGCCAACGCCNGNTACTTCGAGCCCGAAGGCGGCGTTGTTCAGNACGGTCCGNTTGGGCAGCAGCGCGAAGGATTGGAAGACCATGCTGATGTCGCGCCGGCGTAACTCGATGAGCTCGCGCCGTGACATGCTGGTGATGTCCTTGCCGTCGATTTCGATTGTGCCGGATGTCGGCTCGATCAGGCGGTTCAGGAGGCGAAGCAGGGTCGATTTGCCCGAGCCGGACAGACCCATGATCACGAAGATTTCGCCGGCCCTGATGTCGAAGCTCGCATCGTGGACGCCAACGAAGGCGCCGGTCTCGGCGTGGATTTCTGATTTTGTCTTCCCGGCGCGCACCATCTTGAGCGCTTCGTCGGTGTTCTCGCCGAAGATCTTGTAGACGTTCTTAACACTGATTTTGGTCGTAGCCGGTTTGTCCAGCGCGTCTTCCTCAGTTGCAAAAGCCATTCATTCTAAGCCCCGCTCAATAGCGCAGGCATTCTCCTTATAGGTCTTCAGCCCAGCAGGATGCGTATCCTCTGAGCGGAAGAGCAGCAAATTGATTGTCGTAGGACGTATATCCCCCTCAGTACCTATGCAGTATGTCGATGATTGACAGGGAGTGTCCATAAAAAAACATATTTTTCGGATCGCGTTGTTCGAAGCGGCGCACTGAT
>Ga0065721_10048790_pt1 | contig 84564 bp, 77 predicted proteins | sample Mesricmetagenome_FD_59108 | JGI IMG/M metagenome (GOLD analysis project Ga0065721, IMG submission 59108) | Mesophilic microbial community from rice straw/compost enrichment Sample: eDNA_1 v2 (version 2) | ecosystem: Engineered > Solid waste > Grass > Composting > Bioreactor | place: USA: Davis...
GTGGAGGCGATGCGGCGGGTGCTGGGAGCAAGCCCTGGCGCGCCCTTTCCCGCCGATCGCGTCCGGGCGATCAAGATGGGCACGACGGTGGCGACCAACGCGCTGCTCGAACGGGCGGGCGCACGGACGCTCTTCGTCACCACGCGCGGCTTCGCCGATTGCCTGGTCATCGGCGACCAGGCGCGACCCGATCTTTTCGCGCTGAACATCGTGCGGCCCGAACCGCTTTACTCAGGGGTGATTGAGGCCGAGGAGCGCCTGGACGCGGAGGGCCGCGTCGTACAGGCCCTCGACGAGCGCGACCTCGCCGCCAAGCTGGCGCAGGCGCGCGCCGAAGGTTTCAACTCGGCGGCGATCGCGTTCCTTCACGCCGATCTCAACCCGGAGCACGAACGGCGGGCGGGAGAGCTCGCCCGGGCTGCGGGGTTCGAGTTCGTCGCGCTGTCTCACGAGGTTTCTCCCTTGCCCCGTTTCGTTCCAAGGGCGGAGACGACCGTGGCGGACGCCTATCTCACCCCGGTCCTGCAGGCCTATGTGGATCGGGTGGCGCGCGCGGTGGCCGGCGCGCCACTCTTCTTCATGACATCGGCAGGCGCGCTGGTTCGGGCCCAGGCGTTCCGCGGCAGGGACGCGGTGGTGTCGGGGCCAGCCGGCGGGGTGGTCGGCGTGGCGCGAACGGCCGAGATCGCCGGCGCAGCCCAGGCGCTCGGCTTCGACATGGGCGGCACGTCGACGGACGTCTGCCGCTACGCCGGACTGCTCGAGCGCCGCGACAACGCCAAGGTGGCGGGCGTGCGGTTGCGCAGCCCGATGTTGGACGTGGAGACGGTGGCGGCGGGCGGCGGCTCGATCCTGGCCTTCGACGGCCTGCGGGCGCGGGTGGGTCCGCACAGCGCCGGCGCCGATCCTGGTCCGGCGGCTTACGGCCGCGGCGGTCCGGCGACCGTGACCGACGCCAATCTGGTGCTCGGCCGCCTCGACCCACGCTTCTTCCCCGCGATCTTCGGACCCGAGGCCAACGCGCCCCTCGACGTCGAGGCCGCGCGTCGCGCCCTGGCCGAACTGGCGGAGGCCATGGGCGCCACAAGCCCGGAGGCCGCCGCCGAGGGCTTCGTCGCCATTGCAGTGGAGCAGATGGCGCGGGCCACGGACCGGATCTCCACCGAGCGCGGCTTCGATCCGCGCGATCACGCCCTCACGGCGTTCGGCGGCGCCGCCGGGCAGGTGGCCTGCGAAGTCGCACAAGCGCTGGGCCCAAGAGAAGTGCTTTGCCCCCGCCACGGCAGCGTTCTCTCGGCCTGGGGCATCGGACAGGCCGAGTTGGCGAGCCTGCGGCAGGCGGGGGTGGCCGCGATCCTCGACGAAGGCGGCTTGAGCCGGGCGGCCGAGCTGGCCGTGGAAGCGGAGGCGGCCGCGAGGACCGCGCTGGCCGAACAGGGCGCGGAAGCCGGCGACGTGCGCCTGACCCTGCGGCTGCGTTACGAAGGGGCGGACGCCGAGCTGCCGGTTGGGTTCGGAGGAATAGAGGCCGTGAAGGCCGAGTTCGAGGACGCTCACAAGCGCCTGTTCGGCTTCATCGAGCCCGGATTGCCCATCGTCATCGCCTCCGTGGAGGCCGAGGCTGTGAGTTCGGAGCGATCCCCCGCCCCCGTGGCGGGGTCGCGCCAAGATCCTCCCCCGGCGGCGGAGGGGAGCTCCTCCAGCGCATCGTCGACCCGAATGTTCTTCGACGGCGCCTGGCATGACGCGCCGATCATCGTCGCCGAGGTCCTTACCCGCGTGGAAGGCCCCGCGCTCATCATCCGGCCGGACACCCAGATCGCCGTATCGCCCGGCTGGACGGCGCGGCAGGGGCCGGATGGAATGATCGTGCTGGAACAGGCCGGCCCCCCGCGCGCTCTCAAGCCCGCTCTCGACAAGGCCGACCCGATCACCCTGGAGCTCTTCAACAAGCGCTTCATGGGCGTGGCCGAGGCCATGGGCGCGGCCCTGGAGCGCACGGCCCATTCGGTGAACATCAAGGAGCGGCTCGACTTCTCCTGCGCGCTCTTCGACGCGGACGGCGGACTCGTGGCCAACGCCCCACATATGCCCGTGCATCTTGGCTCGATGGGGGCGAGCGTGCGCGCAGTGCGCGACCGGCATGCGGACCTGAGACCCGGTGACGCCTTCGCGCTCAACAATCCCTATGCAGGCGGCACGCACCTACCCGACATCACAGTGGTCATGCCGGTGTTCGTGGGGGCCGCAGATGAGGCGAAGCCCCCCTCAGTCAGCTTCGCTGACAGCTCCCCCAGCGGGGGAGCATCCAGGCCAGCCTTCTATGTTGCGGCGCGGGGGCACCACGCGGACGTTGGCGGGATACAGCCCGGATCAATGCCCCCCTTCTCGCACACCCTTGAAGAGGAAGGCGTGCTGCTCGACGCCCTTCCGATCATGCGTGAGGGAAAGTTCCTCGAGGACGCCGCTCGGTCGGAATTGACGAGCGGCCGTTATCCTTCCCGCGCGCCAGAGCGGAACCTGGCGGACCTGAAGGCGCAGATCGCCGCCTGCCAGGCGGGCGCCGCCGCCGTGAGCACGATGATCCAGACCTACGGAGGCGACACGGTCGCGGCCTATATGGGCTTCGTCCAGGCCAACGCCGCCGCCTCCGTTCGGCGCGCGGTGGGCAGGCTGGTGGACGGCATGGCGCGCGTGCCGATGGACGGCGGCGGCGAGATCGTCGTGCGAACGACGGTGGATGCGGCGGCGGGCGAGGCCGTGCTGGACTTCCGGGAATCCGCCGACCAGCTCGGTTCCAATTTCAACGCGCCTTCGGCGATCGTCGACGCGGCCGCCCTCTATGTGTTCCGCAGCCTCGTGGACGACGACATCCCGCTCAACGCCGGCTGCCTGGAACCGCTCAAGATTCTGACGCGAGAGGGCTCGATGCTCGCCCCGAGGTTCCCGGCGGCGGTGGTGGCCGGGAACGTCGAAACCAGCCAGCATGTGGTGGACGCCCTCTATGAGGCCTTGGGCGTGATGGCCAATGCGCAGGGCTCGATGAACAACTTCACCTTCGGCGATGAGCAGCGGCAGTACTACGAGACGATCTGCGGCGGCGCCGGGGCAAGCGCCGATCAGTCCGGCGCGAGCGCCGTGCACACGCACATGACCAACTCCCGCCTCACCGACCCCGAAATCCTCGAGCGCCGATTCCCCGTGCGGGTGGAGGCCTTCGAGATCCGCCGGGGATCGGGGGGCGATGGGGCCCGCAGAGGCGGCGACGGAGCCCGGCGACGCATAAGGTTCCTTGCGCCTATGGATGCGGCCTTGCTCTCGACCCGTCGCGAGCATGCGCCGCAGGGCCTGGCCGGCGGCCAAGCGGCGCGGATGGGCGTTCAGCGTTTGATCGCGGCCTCAGGCACGGTAAAGGAACTGCCAGGTTGCTTTTCGCTTAAGGTGTCCCCGGGAGACGTCATCGAGATCGAGACGCCCGGCGGCGGCGGGTTCGGGGCCCGCGCCTGATCACTCCTTTCGAGGTTCCATGTCCGCACTGCTCATCGCACTCGCCCTTTTCGCTCAAGACCCCGTGGCCGCCGCGCCCGCGCCCGCGGCGGCTCCGGCCGCCTCCGAGGAACTGCCCTGGCCGGCCGGCGCGCCCCGCGACGATTACGGCCTCGTCGCCTTCTGCCACGGCGCCCTCAAGGGGTATCTGGAGCTGCATGACCAGGTGATGCCCGAGGTCACCCGCATCGAGACCACCTATCGGCCGCCGGGCCGCACCCTGGCCGAGGACATGAAGGTCTACGCCGACATGGAGAAGCAGGGCCGCAAGGATCTCAAGCTCTTCGAACGCGCGATCGAGGCCGCCGAGAAGGCCAGCGTGAAGCCGATCGCCCCGATCGGCGCGGCGGCCATCCAGAAAGGTCGTTCCACCTGGGCCGGCGCCTCGAACCTGACGGCGGCGCGACTGGCGCAGGAGTGGATGAGCTGGTCGTTGCCCGTTCGGTGCGGTCCGACGGCCGAGCGGCTGGAGAAGAACGCCAAGCTGATGGGCGCAGCTTTCGATCCGACCAACGAAAGCGTTTCGGAGAGCTCCACGAACTGAGGCCGACCAGGCTCAAGGAGCGCGACAAACTTGCGCCCAATGAGAACTCGATAGTTCGCCTCCGGATAACTATGGTTTATGCGCGCATTCCGGGGGCGCAACCAACGAGAAGAAGACGGGCTTGCCGACAGTCGCCTTTGTGAATCCGAAGGGGGGCGCGGGAAAGACGACCGCCGCCCTCCTGCTGGCGCTCGGGCTCAGCGAGCAGGGCGCGCGGGTCGCCATGATCGATTCCGATCCCAACAAGCCGCTGGTCCATTGGGCCTCCCTGCCCGGCCGACCCGACAAGGTGAGCGTGCATCCGGCGCCCACCCTGGAAGACATGCGTGACGCCTTGCGCGAGGCGCAGCGCAAGCAGCCTGACTGGCTGATCCTGGACACCGAGGGCTCCATCCGGGGCGCGATGGCCTTCACGACCATGCGGCTCGACCTGGTGGTCACTCCCCTCGCCGCCTCGCAGCTGGAAGCGATCCAGGCGATCAAGGCCGCCGAAATGGTGTCGCAGTTCGGCCGGCGCGCCGGACGGCCGCTGCCGCATCGTTGCCTGCTGACCAGGGTTCCGGCCGCCCTGCGGCCCCGGTCGCTCAAGGATGTGGTGGATCAGCTTCGCTCCAGCGAGATCGAGATCCTTCCCACGCCCCTGATCGAAAAGGAGGCGTTCCGGACGTTGTTCGCTGTGGGCGGGGGTTTTGACCAGCTCGAGCGGAGCGGGGTGAGCGGCGTGGCCGCGGCGCGGGCGAACGCCGACGCCTATCTCGCCGCCATTCTAGAACTGGTCGCAAGACCTACCGCTGCTTGAAAACTTCCTGAGCTTTGCCTTGCTGCATCCCATGGCGGATTCGGCGCTACAGGCTTATGGACGCTGCGTAATATGGCGCCGCTGGGCGACTGGACGATTGCGGCCAAATGTGTCTGAAAAGCTACACTTCTGGCCGGATCCGTCAAATCGACGGATGACGTCAAAAGCAACTACTGATTTTTATGATGTTTTTTGGCGCTTTTCGAAAGCGCGGTACGAAATTGACATTGTGTAGAAAATAAATCGCCGATTTTAAGCGATAATTCACGCTAATATCCGCGTTTTTCTTTATCCAACAGAAAAGAGACTTGCTTTGCGGAGCTCACGCGGGTCTTTGCGCCCCTGCTAGCCGCCATTACTCAAACGGGTAACGCGGTTATATTTAGGGGAAACGCATGTTGCATTGTAAATACCTCGCCGGAGCCTCCTCCCTCGCGCTCCTGGCGGTGCTGGGTGTCGCGGCCCCGGCCAATGCCCAAGACCAAGACGTGTCGGAAGTGACCGAGGTTGTGGTCACCGGCTCGTTTATCGCCGGCACGCCTGAAACCGCGGCCATGCCGGTGAACGTCATCGGTCAGGACGAAATGCAGAAGCAGGGTTCGCCGAGCACGGTGGACCTGCTGAAGTCGATTCCGGCGGTGTCCGGCGTCCTGGGCGAAGCCAACCAGTACGCCGCGGCCCAGTCGACCGGCTCAGGCAACGTCAACCTGCGCGGCCTCGGCGCGCAGCGCACGCTCGTCCTGATGAACGGCCGCCGCATGGCGATCTCGCCGGGCGCGATCTATGTCGACACCAATATGATCCCGACGGCCGCGATCGGCCGCGTGGAAGTTCTGAAGGACGGCGCGGCCGCCACCTACGGCTCGGACGCCGTCGGCGGCGTGGTGAACTTCATCACCCGCAAGAACCTCAACGGCCTGGAGCTGCAGGGCAACTACTCCTACATCGACGGCTCGGACGGCGACTACACGGTCAGCGCGGCCTATGGCTGGCAAGGCGACAACGCCGACGTGCTATTCACCGCCGGCTATCGCAAGCGCACCCAGCTGCCGGTGAAGGAACGTGACTTCGCGATGAGCACGTTCGAAGGCAACCCCCAGGGCGGGTGGTCGGCGTTCGGCAATCCCGGACAGTATCTGAGCAGCGCCAATGGCGGCTTGAGCTACACCAACCCGCTGCTTGACCCGGCCTGCGGCGCGATCTCCGGGCCGAAGATCGGCAACAACTGCCAATTCCAGTTCATTGGGTACAACAACCTAATCGAAGACGAAGATCACTGGCAGATCTACGGCGAGATCAACGTCGACCTGACCGAGAAGACCAAGTTCCACGCCGAAGTGCTCTATGCGGGCCACGACGTGGCGGCCGAACACTCGTCGCCCTCCTATCCCCCGAACAACTTCCCGTCGTCGGATCTCACCACCAAGAGACAGGGCAACGGCTTCTACATCCCGGCCGCGAACCCTGGCCTGCAAGCTATGCTGGGCCAACTTCCCGCTGAACAAGCGGCAGGCGGCGCCCAGGCGGCGGCCAACGGCCTGTTCACCACCATCGCCTGGCGCCCGCTGGGTGTGGGCGGCAACGACCTGTTCGGCGGCGGCGCCAAGCACGACAAGCGCTACTTCGACACCTACCGCGTGTCTGCCGGCCTGAAGGGTGAGTTCGACGTCGCCGGCGGCATCGGCTGGGACGCGGCGGTCACCTACATGGACTCGAACGCCGAAATCTCCACGCCGGACATCCTGGTCGGCAAGCTGCAGCGGGCCCTCATGGGCTTCGGCGGCGACAGCTGCACCGGAAACACCCCGGGTCAAAACGGCTGCCTCTGGTTCAACCCGTTCTCGACCGGCATCGCCGGCAACGTCATCGACGGCCGCGTCAATCCGGGCTACGTCGCCTCCACCGCCAACAGCCGCGAAGTCCTCGACTACGTCTTCGGCGAGTACGCCTACAAGCTGCGCTCGCAAATGTTGAGCGCCGACCTGGTGTTCAACGGCGAAGTCGAAGCCATCGACTTCGGCGCGGGCCCGCTGGCCTGGGCCGCTGGCGGTCAATACCGCTGGAGCGCGGTGGAACGTCAGAACAACGACGAGACCAACATCGCGGTCAGCCCCTGCCCCGACTCCTCGGTCATTCCGGGCGCCACCTGCCCGGCGCAGAACGGTCCGTTCAGCTTCTTCGGCGCCACCGGCGACTACGACCTCGACTATTCGGTCGGCGCAGCCTTCGTCGAACTGCAGATGCCGTTCACCGACAGCCTGACCGGCACGCTCGCGGTTCGCTACGAGGACTACGGCGGCAACATCGGCTCGACCACCAACCCGAAGGTCGCCGTGAAGTGGCAGGCGCTGGACTGGCTGGCGTTCCGCGCTTCGGCCGGCACGACCTTCCGCGCCCCGCCGCAGACCCAGATCGCCAACGTGCCGGTCACCAACCTGTCCTATACGACGGTCGCTGGCGGCTATAAGGCCTACGACCTGTGGGGCAACCCGGACCTGGAGCCGGAAGAGGCCACGACGTTCAACGTCGGCGCCCTGTTCGACTTCGGTGACTTCACCGCCTCGATCGACTACTGGAGCTTCGATTTCGAGGGGCCGATCAACTCGGAAAGCGGCGCCCAGATCGTCAACACGGTGTTCGCGCCAGGCACGGGCAACAGCCGCTGCACTGATCCGGCCTACGCCGCACTGGTGTCGCGGATCACCTTCACCGAGGCTGGCTGCGCCCCGGGGAACATCAACCGTATCAAGCACTACTATGTGAATGGTCCGGACATTAAGACCAGCGGCCTGGATTTCGCGGCGAACTATCGCGCCCGCGACGTCTTCGGCGGCGACATGGCCTTCGGCGCCGAGCTGACCTACGTCTTCGAGTTCGAAGTGGCCGAAACCATGATCGAGGGCGTCAAGACGGCTGACAAGCGCGACTATGTCGGCACGATGGACTATCTCGGCTACGGCTCGCAGCCGCAGTGGAAGGGCAGCGCCTTCGCCGAATATACCCGCGGCGACCACAACATCCGTTGGACCATCCGCTATGTCGACGACATGGTCGACACCCGCGGCGTGACCTCGCCGGCGACCTTCGCGACCAACCAGAACGGCCTGAAGATCGGCGCCTTCGTGACCCACGACCTGGCGTACCGCGTCTTCCTGCCCTGGGACACGACGCTGACCGCCTCGGTGATCAACGTGTTCGACGAGGATCCGCCGTTCGCCCGCCTCGACCTCAGCTACGACCCGTTCACGGCGAACCCGCTGGGCCGGTACTACAAGCTGGGCGTCACCAAGAAGTTCTAGAGGTTCTTCCCCCTCGAGAACTGTGACTGGGGGCGGCTTCCCAAGGGAAGCCGCCCTTCTTTTTGCCTACCCGTGCGTGAAATTATCTGTGCACGCGCGCAGCGCGGGCGACCCTAGATTCGCTAGCTGAACACGTCATAGCCACGGCTTTACCGTCATACCTCGCGCTCTAAAAACATTTTTGCGCCCGCGTGACCAACACGCAACAGTGCATAACGGCGGTCGGATTTGACAATCACGACAAATCCGCACTGCGGAAATATATAGAAAAACTTACGCGATTTTCGAAAACTCGGTACGCTTACGGCGTATATTCGTCATACGCGTCAGATATTTCAGGGCGACACGCGCCGTTCCGAGGGCCGTCCGGCGGCTTCCGTGAAAATTTTCGCTTGTCCCAGCAGGTTTGGACTGCACTTTCGCGCCCCATACGCAACGGCGATTGCACTGAGAACATAGTTATACATTAGGGGTATTAATGCTGCTTAATAGATACTTGGCTGGAGCTTCCTCGATTGCGGTCGCCGCGGCCTTGGGCCTTGCTGGTTCGGCCCACGCGCAAGACGCCGCGGAAGTCCAAGAAGTCGTCGTCACCGGCTCATTCATCGCCGGCACGCCCGAGAACGCCGCCCTGCCGGTGAACGTCATCGGCCAGGACGAAATGCAGAAGCAGGGCTCGCCCACGACGGTGGACCTGATCAAGTCGATTCCCGCTGTCCAAGGCGCGGTCGGCGAATCCAACCAGTTCGGCGCGGGCCAGGTGACCGGCGCCGCCAGCGTCAACCTCCGCGGCCTGGGCGCCGAACGCACCCTGGTGCTGCTGAACGGCCGCCGCATGTCGATCGCGCCGGGCGCGATCTATGTCGACACCAACCTGATGCCCAGCGCCGCCATCGGCCGCGTGGAAGTGCTCAAGGACGGCGCGGCCGCGACCTACGGCTCCGACGCGGTCGCCGGGGTGGTGAACTTCATCACGCGCAAGAACCTCAACGGCCTGGAAGTCTCCGCGGGATACTCGCTGATCGACGGCTCCGACGGCGACTACAACATCAACGCCGCCTATGGCTGGCAGGGCGACAACGCCGACATCCTGCTGACCGCCGGCTATCGCCGTCGGTCGGAGCTCCCCACCCTCGAGCGCGACTTCGCCGTGCGCTCGTTCGCGGACAACCCGCAAGGCGGCTGGTCGACCTTCGGCAATCCGGGTCTTTATCTCGTCCAGAGCCAGGCCGGCGGAGCGTTCAACAGCCGGATGCTGGATCCCGCCTGCGCCGCGATCTCCGGTCCGGTGGTCAACAACAACTGCCAATTCCAGTTCGTCGGGTTCAACAATCTCGTTGAGGACGAAGACCACTGGCAGATCTACGGCGAGATCAACGTCGATCTGACCGAGAACACCAAGTTCCATGCCGAAGTGCTCTATGCCGGCCACGAGGTCGCGGCCGAGAACTCCTCGCCCTCCTATTCGCCGAACAACTTCCCGTCCTCGGCCCTCACCACCGTCAATCAGCCGAACGGTTTCTACATCCCGGGCGCGAACCCCGGCCTGCAGGCGCTGATCGCGACCGGCGCGCTGGATCCGGTGCAGGCGGCTTCGGCCGCGGCCGGCGGCGCGTTCACCACCATTTCCTGGCGTCCGCTGGGCGTGGGCGGCAACCCGCTGTTCGGCGGCAAGGGCAAGGAAGACAAGCGCGCCTTCGACGCCTATCGCGTGTCGGCCGGGCTGAAGGGCAAGTTCGAAATCGGCAGCGGCATCGGCTGGGACGCGGCCGTGACCTATATGGAGAACTCCAGCGACATCTCCACGCCCGACGTGCTGGTCGGCAAGCTGCAGATGGCCCTGCGCGGCCTCGGCGGCGACAACTGCACCGGCAACACGCCTGGTCAGAACGGATGTCTCTGGTTCAACCCATTCTCCACGGGCATCGCCGGCAACGTCCTCGATGGACGGACGAACCCCTATTACAACAGCGCCACCGCCAACAGTAACGAGGTGCTGGACTACATCTTCGACGAGTACGCCTACAAGATCCGCTCGCAGATGTTCACCGCCGACCTGGTGTTCAACGGCGAACTCGAAGCGGTCGACTTCGGCGCCGGGCCGCTGGCCTGGGCCGTCGGCGGGCAATACCGCTGGAGCGGGATCGAGCGGAAGAACAACGACTACACGAACATCGGCATCAATCCCTGCGCCGACTCTTCCGTCATTCCGGGCGCCACCTGCCCCTCGCAGAACGGCCCGTTCAGCTTCTTCGGCGCCTTGGCGGACTATGACCTCGACTATTCGGTCGGCGCCGCCTTCGTCGAATTGCAGATGCCGTTCACCGACAGTCTGACCGGCACGCTCGCGGTTCGTTACGAGGACTATGGCGGCAATATCGGCTCGACCACCAATCCGAAGGTGGCGTTGAAATGGCAGGCCACCGACTGGCTCGCCCTGCGCGCCTCCGCGGGCTCGACCTTCCGCGCGCCGCCGCAGACCCAGATCGCCAACACGGCCACGACCAGCCTCGCCTACACCACGGCGGCGGGCGGGTATAAGGCCTACGACCTCTGGGGCAACCCGAACCTGAAGCCCGAAAAGGCCGACACCTTCAACGTCGGCGCGCTGTTCGATTTCGGCGACTTCCGGGCTTCGATCGACTACTGGAAGTTCAACTTCAAGGGACCGATCGACAACGAGAGCGGTTCGGACATTGTCAACGCGCTCTTCCCGGCGGGCCAAGCGAACAAGTGCAACGATCCGGCCTATGCGGCGCTGCTCGCGCGGGTCAGCTTCACCGGCGCCTGCAGCGCGGCGAACATCAACCGGGTTCGCATCAACTACGTGAACATGCCCGACATCGACACCAGCGGCATCGACTTCTCGGCCAGCTATGTGGCGCGGGACGTGTTCGGCGGCGACATGAACTTCGGCGTCGATCTGACCTATGTGCTGGAATACGAGGTCGACGAAACCACGATCGAGGGCATCGTGGTGGCGCCGAAGACCGACTACGCCGGGACCATGGACTATCTGGGCTATCAGTCCCAGCCGCAATGGAAGGGCAGCGCCTTCGCCGAATACACCCACGGCGACCACAACGTCCGTTGGACCATCCGCTATGTCGACGACATGATCGACACCCGCGGCGGCACCTCCACCTTCGCCACCAACCAGAACGGCCTGAAGATCGACGCCTTCATCACGCACGATCTGTCGTACCGCGTGATGTTGCCATGGGACACCACGCTGTCGCTCTCGGTGATCAACGTCTTCGACGAAGATCCGCCGTTCGCTCGTCTTGACCTCAGCTATGACCCGTTCACCGCGAACCCGCTGGGCCGGTACTACAAGCTGAACGTCATCAAGAGGTTCTAGAGGTTCTTCCCCCTCGAGAACTGTGACTGGGGCGGCTCCTCGCGAGCCGCCCTCTTTTTATGCGGCGAGGCCCGCCTCCATGGCGCGGCGACGCATGGCGCAGACGTCCCAGAACGGCTCGCCCCCAAAACGCTCCAGCAGAAGTTCGGTCAGGGCCCTGACCTTGGCGGGCATGTGGCTGGCGGGCGGAGGGCGCACGATGTAGAGGCCGCCCTCCCAAGACGCATAGTCCAGCAGGAGCGGAACCACCTCGCCCCGCTCGATCGCCGGCCCGGCAAGGAAGGTCGGCAGCATGGCGACGCCCAAGCCGGCCACCACACCCGCCAGGAGAGCGGGCCCGGCGTCAGCCTTGAAGCGGCCGTTCGGCCGCACGGTGATGGTCTTGCGCCCGTCCTGAAAGCGCCAGACCTCGTTGGACTGCGTGATGGCCTCGCAGCCTTCCAGGTCTTCGGGGCGGTTGGGCGTCCCGTTCTTCTCCAGCCAGGCCGGGCTGGCGACCACGGCCGCACGGATCGGCGCGATCTTGCGGGCCACGAGGCTGGAGTCCGGCAAGGCCCCGATCCTGACCGCGACGTCGTAGCGTTCGCCGATCAGGTCCACGAAGCGGTCGCTATAGGAGGCGTCGACCTGCAGCTTGGGGTGACGAGCCGCGAACTCGGCCAGGACCGGCGCCATATAGGTCATGCCGAAGGAGAGCGGCGCAGAGATCCGCAAGGTCCCCACCACCTCCTCGCCACGCTGGGCGAGGTCCTCGCGCGCCGCCTCCAATTCAGACAGAACCCGATCGGCGCGCTCCTTGAACTCCGCACCTGCTTCGGTGACCGCAACGCCGCGGGTCGTGCGGCTGAGGAGCTGAGCGCCCAGTTCGGCCTCCAGGCGGGACACTCGCCGGCTCACCATGGACTTGGAGAGGTTCAGCCGCTGACCCGCTCGGCCGAAGCCGCCCGCCTCCACCACCTCCACGAAGGCGCGGATGTCCTCTAGGTCCAGCACGATCCCGTTCTCCAACCTGCAACAATCTAGTGCGGAATATAGGCCTACTGTTGCGCAATAGAAGACCGCATCTCTGTCGGCGTCGAAACGCCCTGGAGGGTCACATGTCCAACATTCTCGTTCTCAACAGCAGCATCAGCGGTGAGGCTTCGGTCTCGCGGCTCCTGGTGGCCGATGCGGTGACCGAACTCACCCAGCGCGACCCGAACGCCAAGGTGGTGTTCCGCGACCTGGCCGCGGACCCGATCCCTCACCTGTTGCCGGCGACCGTGGCCGGCGTCCGCGCGAGCGCCGCCACCCCGGCCGAGCAGGCCGCGCGCGATCTGGCCGACACCTTGATCGCCGAGCTGCGGGCCGCCGACACGATCGTGATCGGCGCGCCGATGTATAATTTCAGCGTGCCGACGACATTGCGGTCCTGGTTCGACCATGTGCTGCGCGCGGGCGAGACCTTCCGCTACACCGAGGCGGGTCCGGAGGGGCTTCTCACCGGCAAGCGGGTAATCGTCGTCGAAAGCCGCGGCGGCCTCTATAGCGAAGGTCCGGCCCAGGCGATCGACTTCCAGGAGCCCTATCTCCGCCAGCTGCTGGGCTTCATGGGGCTCACCGACGTGACCTTCATCCGCGCCGAGAAGATCGGCTATGGCCCCGAGGCGCGCGAGCAGGCGTTGGCCGACAGCCGCGCCGAGCTCGCCAAGCTCGGCGCCTGATCGGGGCTAGACTTCCCGTCGCATGAAGACGCGCGCGGTCTCGTCGAGGCCGCGCGCCTCATGTTCGCGGCGGATGTCCTGCATGGCCGGCGAAAGCACCGCCACTTCAACGAAGCCCAACCGGCGGTAATAGGGCGCATTGAACGGCACCTCCCGGAAGGTCGAGAGCGTCAGCGCCGCCAATCCCCGCCGCCGCGCAATGGCGGCGACGGCCTGCAGAAGGGCTGCTCCGATGGCCCGCCCGGCGTGGCTCGGTAGGACATCGATCTGCTCGACATAGGCGCAGCCTTCCACTTCGCGAAACATCACGAAGGCGACGGCTTCGGCGCTCTCCTCGGCGACGAGCAGGCCTCCCTCGGCGATACGTCGCTCGAGCGTTTCGGCGTCGGCGGGCTCGTCGTCGGCGAGCGAGGCGAGGTCCGTGCCTAGGAAACGGGTCGCCGAGAGGCGCTCGATCTGGCGCACGCGCTGAATTTCGGCCCGGCGGGCGGGACGGATGGAGATCATGGGAGTATCCGGTCAGGAGCGATCGGCGGGATCGAGCCCGCCAGTTCAGGAAAGCGAGGGCGTTCAGGCGTCAGGCTTTCAAGGATCGTCGGCTCCATACGGCTCGCCGAGGCGTCCGGCGCGTTCTAGCATAGATGGATCCAGCCAAAGGATCGAGCCATGCAGACCCCTCGCCTCATCTATTTCGCCGATCCGATGTGCTCCTGGTGCTACGGCTTCTCGCCCGTGATCGCGCAGATCCGGCAGACATTCGGCCGCGCGTTGCCGATCCAGGTGGTGATGGGCGGGCTGCGTCCCGGCAACGACAAGCCCACCACCGAACAGGCCAAGACCGAGCTGAAGATCCATTGGGAGCACGTGCACGAGGCGACAGGGCTCCCCTTCGACGAAGCGGTGCTGGACCGGCCGGGCTTTCTCTACGACACCGATCCGGCGGCGCGTGCGGTCGTCCGGGTGCGGCGTGACGACAGCGAACAGGCGGTGCTCTTCCTGCGTCGGCTTCACCAAGCCTTCTATGCGCAGAACCAGGACATCACGCAGGCGGAGGTGCTTGCGGGCCTGGCGGCCGAGTTCGGCGTGGATCCCGCCGCCTTCCTCGCCGACTTCGAAACCGACGACCTGAAGCACGAAACCTGGAACGATTACGCCATCGCCCAGAAGGCCGGCGTGACGGGCTTTCCAACCTTGGTGGGCGGGCCGAACGATGAAGGGGTCTATGGTGTGGTGACGCGCGGCTTCGCCCCCGCGCCCCCGGTGATGCAGGTGCTACACCAGTGGCTGGGGACGGAACCGGCCCCGGCTATTCGAGGGTGAAGCCGACCTTCACCACCACCTGGTAGTGGGCCACCTTGCCCCCCTCCACATGACCGCGGACTTGCTGCACCTCGAACCATCGAATGTTGCGCAGCGTGGCGTTCGCCTTGGCGATGGCGCTCTGGATGGCGTCTTCGACGCCGGTCTCCGACGAACCTGCCAGTTCGACGATCTTGTAGATGTTGTCCTCGGGCATGCGCTGTCTCCCTTCTTTGCTGTGCAAGGGAGACAACGATGCGCCGAGCGGCCCAGTTTCCGTCGGTTCAACCGGGGACCTGATCGAGGAAACCGGTCACGCTCTTCAGGCGGCCGTCTTCGAGGCGAACATAGTCGGTGCCCTTGATGGGCGCGTCCTGACCATCCGGCCCGAGCCCCCACGAGAAGCGGACATGTTCGCCATGGCCGTCCGGGTCCCCGATCAGGGCGAAGCGAAAGCCGGGAAAGCGTTCCTGCACGCCCGCGATCAAGGTCGCGACCCCATCATGGCCGGCGACGGCGGCCATCGGGTCCACATAGACCGCGTCCGCGGTCCAGGTGTCGGCGATGAGGGCGCGGCGCGCCTTGGGGTCAGTCTCGTTCCAGGCGGCGATGTAGATTTCGGCGATGTCTGCGGGCTTGGTCATGGGGTTGCTCCGTTGGGATTGATGAGACGACCTTGCCGCCGCCGGAGATCGGGCGCGATTACCCACGAGGTAACGTCGGGGCGGCCTTGCGGGGCCTTGGGGCGCCGTCCTAGCGTCGCTCGACAAAGAGGGAGGCACGCATGGAAAGTCACATCCGCACCGTGGACTATCATCGCAACGGCGAAGCCCTGGGCGGGGCGCTTGTCCTGCCCGAGGGCGCCAAGGCGCCGTTGCCAGGCGTGCTGGTCTTCCACGGCTGGGAGGGACGTTCCGAAGGCCAAGAGGCGTTCGCCCACCGTCTTGCGGGCCTTGGCTACGCCGCCTTCTGCGTGGACCTCTACGGCAAGGGCAAGCGAGGAACGACGCCGCAGGAATGCGAGGCGCTGATGACCCCTTTGATCCAGGACCGCGCAGAACTGCGCGAGCGCCTGCTCCACGTGGTGCAGGTGGTCGGAGAACTGCCCGAGATCGACGCTGAGCGGGTGGCGGCCATCGGCTTCTGCTTCGGAGGGCTTTGCGTGCTCGACCTGGCGCGGGCTGGCGCGCCCTTGCGCGGCGTGGCCAGCTTCCACGGGCTCTTCACGCCGCCGGGCCTGCCGACGGTTTCGCCGATCAAGACCAAGGTCGTAGCCTATCACGGCTGGGACGACCCGATGGTTCCGCCTGCCGACGTGGTCGCCTTGGGGCAGGAACTCACCGCGGCCGGCGCCGACTGGCAGATCCACGCCTTCGGCGGCGCCAAGCATGCGTTCATGAACCCCGGAGCCAATGCGCCGGAGATGGGGATCGAATATCACGAACGCACCGCCCATCGCGCCTGGACCGGCATGGCCGGCTTCCTGGGCGAGGTGCTGGCGTGATCAAGCTCACCTTCGCGCTCGTCCGCCTGCCTCACCTGTCGCGCGAGGCGTTCCAGGACTATTGGTTCAACACCCACGCACCTCTGGTCGCCAGCGTAAAGGACGTGCTGCGCATCCGCCGCTATGTGCAGCTCCACAGCCTGCCACCGGAGGTTTCGGCGCCGCTACGGGCGGCCAGGGGCGGGCCCGAAGGATTCGACGGCGTCGCCCAGCTCTGGTGGGACAGCTTCGAAGACATGGCGGCCGCTGACAGCGACGCGGCGCGCTCAGCCGGAGCCCTGCTGCTCGAGGACGAGAAACGCTTCATCGACCTCGCACGCTCGCCGCTCTGGTGGGGTGAGGAGCGCGTGATCTTCGGATGAAAAAAGAGGGCGCCTCCGAGCAGTCGGAAGCGCCCTCCTTTTAGCCTGTCCCCAGCAGGCGGACCATGTCGCCTGCTGCGGCGCCAGGTCGAAACCATGGCGCCTTTATGACGGAGCCTTTGAGTCCTTCCAATCAACATTCTTGTCGCAGTTGTCCGCAGCCAAGCGGCGCCACTGCAAAATGCGGCGACCGTGGCGCCAAAGACGCCCTACCGGCAGTCGAAAACTCGTGCCCTACGCGGCTCGGTCGCGCGCCTTGGGCCGCAGGCCAAAGCCGCCTTCGCCATGGCCGCCAAGGCTCTCCCAGCGGGCCTCCTCCGCCTTATGGAAGAACTGGGAGGCGACCAGCCACGCCTTGACCGGACGAAGGCCGCCCAGACAACCGGCGATCAGAGCAGGAAAGACGGTGACCGCGTGCACCCAGAGCGGCGGATGATAGACCACCTCGACCCAGGTGAAGACGGCGATGACCACCATGCCCACGGCGCTCATGACAAAGAAGGCCGGGCCGTCGGCCGGGTCAGCGAACGAATAGTCCAGGCCGCAGGCCTCGCAGCGGTCGGCCACTTTCAGGAAGCCGCGGAAGAGGCGCCCTTCGCCGCAGCGAGGGCAACGGCAGCGAAGGCCCGAGATGATCGGCGCCGGCGGATCATAATTCTGGTTGGGCATCAGCAGGATCCATACAATCGTTGCTTTGATACATACAATCTTATATCAATGTATGGCTTTCGGAGTTGATAGGCAACGATGCCGCCCAAGATTCAGCGGACCAATTGGCTCAAACGCGTCCGCCGCGACGCGGGGCCGATCTATCTGGCGATCCTCCAGGCTCTCGACGAGGCGATCGCCGAGGGGGAGCTGGAGCCTGGCGAACAGTTGCCGGCCCAGCGCGCGGTGGCCGCCGAACTCGGGCTCGACCTGACCACGGTGACCCGCGCCTACGCGGCGGCGAGAGCCAGGGGGCTGATCGCCGGGACCGTGGGGCGGGGAACCTTCGTGGCCGGCCGGACCGTCGAGGACGAGGCCGGGCTGGTGGATCTTTCGATGAACCTCCCGCCCCCACCGAAGGGGCTGTCGCTCGGCCGCCTGCTCAAGGAGACGGCTCAGGACGTGCTGGAGCGCACCGACGCCCAGACGCTCATGGCCTACCATCCCCCCGGCGGCTCCCTCGCCCAAAGGACGGCGGGAGCGGCGTGGCTGGCGCCCTGTCTTGGCGAGGCGTCGCCGGACCGGCTGCTGGTCGCGCCCGGCGCGCAGGCCGCGTTGACGGCTATCCTCGGCCTGGTGACCACTCCGGGCGACAGCGTGATCGTGGAGCCGCTGACCTATCCCGGCATGCGGGCGGCCGCGGCCTATCTTCGACTTCGGCTGATCCCCTGCCCGGTCGACGACGACGGAATGTCGCCCGATGAGCTGGGACGGCTTTGCGCCGAACATGGGCCGAAGGCCATCTATCTCATCCCTACATTGCAGAACCCGACGACCGTGACCATGAGCCCGCGAACGCGCGAGGCGGTGGCCGCCGTCGCCCAGGAGGCCGGCGTTCCGATCATCGAGGACGACGCCTATGGTCGGCTACCCCCGCGGCCGACGCCCGCCTTGGCCGCGGTCGCCCCACATATGGTCTGGCACATTGCGACCACGGCGAAGACGCTCTCCCCCGGCTTGAGACTGGCCTTCGTCGCGGCGCCCGACGCCCGCGCGGCGCGCGCCTTGACGGACGTGCTGCGCGCCACGGCCCTGATGGCGTCGCCTCTGAACGCGGCCATTCTCACCGCCTGGATCCGCGAAGGCGTGGCGGAGCGGATCCTCGAGGGCGTGCGGGCCGAGAGCGCCGAGCGCCAGGCCCTGGCGCGCTCCATTCTGCCCCAGGCCGGAGGCGGACCTGGCGGGGCGCACATGTGGCTGGACCTGCCCGATCGCTGGCCTGGCGAACGGCTGCGAGAGGCCGCGCAGGCGCGGGGGCTCTCTCTGGTCACGGCCGATGCGTTCGCAGTCCAGGCGAACGCGCCAAACGGCCTACGGATCTCGCTGGGCGGGCCGACCAAACAAGCCGTGCTCACCGAGGCGCTGCGCAACGTGGCCGCCATTCTGAGCGGGGCGCCGGACGGCGCGGGACGGCTGGTCGTCTAGGCGGGAGTCGGAGGAGGCGTGGCGTCGAGATCGTCCGGCGCAGCTTCCCTTTCGCCAAGCACCACCGCGAAGCTGCCGATGATAATGAGCGCGCCGCCCAGGCCAAGCGCCAGGGACAGGTGATCACCGAACAGAAGCACGCCGACGGCCGCGCCCATCAGGGGTTCTATGTTGATGAAGACGCCCGCGCTGGCCGCTCCGACGCGGGAGGATCCGAACTGCCAGGCGGCGGTCGCCAGCAAGGTCGAGAAAACGCCGAGGCCAAGAATGCCGCCCCAGGCGGCGGGACTGAGATCGAGCTTCGGCGCGCCATGCATGAGTAAAGCGATCGGCAGAACCGTCAGCGCCGCGATCACCACGGTGACGGCGGTCAGGCCAAGCGGGGTCGGCGACTTGGGAGCCCGGCGCAGGACCAGGAGCCAGGCGAGGAAGACCAGCAGGGCGATCAAGGAAAGCGCCACGCCTAAGGGCGAACCTGCGCCTTCCGGCTTGCCGGCGATGAGCGCCGCGCCGCCGGTGGCCGCGGCCACGCCAGCCCAGGAGAGCAGGCTGACCTTTTCGCCCAGCAGGCGGGCGGAGATGGCGATCAAGGCGGGCATTGCGCCGACGAGAAGCGCCGCCAGGGTGACGCTGACCCGCGCCAGCCCCTCGAACTGAACAAGGAAGGCGACGCCATACAGCACCCCCGCCGCCACAACCGACGGGGAACGGAAGAGAGCGCGAACCTCGGGCCTGCGAAAAGCGAACGGCGCCGCGACGGCGGCGGCCACGATGAAGCGCAGCAGAACCATATGAGCGGCTTCAGCTTCCTGCAGGACGAGCTTGCCAAGCGGAAAGCCGAGGCCCCAGAACACACCGGCGACGGCGAGCGCGAGGAAGGCGAGATTTCTCATGCGCGCTCCTCTGCCCTATTCGGGCGCGCGTGAATAGCGGAGCTCAGCCGCGGGCCCAAGCCTTAGCGACCTCCAGCATTTCCGGGCCGCCATCCAGACCCAGCCGCAGGCAAAGCAGACCCGTCGAGACGCGCTCGATGAAGCCCCACTGCCATATGGGAGCGGGGGCGACGCCGGTCAGGCGCGACAGGAACTGGCAACGTTCGCGGCCCAGCGACAGCGGATCGCCCGCCAGCAACTCGTCCGTCCACTCGCGCATGGAGATGCCGAGATCGTAGGCGGGCTCGATGAAGAGCCCATCCGGATCGACGAACTTGTAGCCGCCGCCATCCAGCGTCTCGAGCGCGTTCCACGCATGAGCGTCCCCATGCGCCATGACCGCGCCGGCCGGTTCGAAGGCCCGCGCCCGCGCTTCGGCATGGAAGAGCGCGGTGTCGATCACCGCGCGCGGACATGGGCGGCCGAGCTCAGCCCAGGTCTCCTCCACGAAGGCGGCGAGCGATGCGGCCTTTTCGGCGCCGTTCATCAGCTCCGCGACAGGTGGGAGCTCCCACGCCTGGCGGAGGACCTGGCAAATCACCTTAAGCTGCTCGGCCAGCGGCAGACCGCTTTCGGCGAGCTGCCCGCCCAGCCGCTCCACAAGCATGGCGCCGTGCTCTTCGTCAGCCCGGTAGAGCTGCGCGTAGCCGCGGCCCTCTGCTGCGGCCAGGGTTCGGAGTTCACCGGATATGGTCCCGCCGAACGGCGGACAGATCTTGAGCACCGCGGCGCGGCCGTCGGCCATCGCCGCCTCGATCACCAGGGCTTCGGTCCCGCCGTGAAGGACCGCGCCTGGGACCAGCACCCACTTCGCCGCCAGTTGCTCCACAAGGACCGGCAGCCCTTCGAGCCACGCTTCGCCAACAGCGCCGGCCGCCCGCGCTCTCAGCCTCAAAGGCTCAGGTACGCGCATCGCCTAGTTCTCGCCGCGTCTCAGGGTGATTCCGGATGCCTCCGGGGTCTCGCCCCGATGCCCGCAGCCCCCTGCATCTGACAGGTTCCGACCGGTCCGCTCGGTGCATGGTGAGGAAACGCCTATGTCGGAAAGTTCCCGCGAAGCGAAACCCGTTCGGCCGCAGCGGCTGGTTCCGACGCCGGTGCCGCCGGTGCCCACCGTCGACATGGCCGACGCCGACAAGGCCTCGGTGGAATTCTCGCACTATCGCACCGGCCTTTCGCATCATCGTACGGAGCTTTCCGAACATCGCACCGACCTCTCGGAGTTCCGTACGGACCTCTCGAGCCATCGGACGGATCTTTCCGAGCACCGGACCGATCTCTCCACCCGCCGCACGGACATGTCGATGCGGCGCACGGGCATGTCGGTCCACCGCACCCGTATGAGCGCCGACCGGACCTTGATGTCGGTGATGCGCACCTCGCTGTCGCTGATCGGCTTCGGCTTTACGATCTACCAGACCTTTCAAAAGCTGCACGAGGCCGAGGTCATCCGCAGCGCCGTCGCGCCGCGCAACTTCGGCCTGGCCCTGATCGTTCTTGGCGTCCTCTTGCTGATCGGCGGCCTCTTCCATCACATCCAGTTCGCGCGCGAGCTTCGGGACAGACGAGCGGAGATGATCAGGGATCAGTTGATCCATGGTCAGAGCGTCTATCCGGTCTCGGTCACCTTCGTGATCGCGCTCGGCCTGCTGCTGGTCGGCCTGGCGGCCGTGGGCAGCATCGTCTTCGGCGTGGCGCCGTTTGGCTGAACCTAGGAGGGGAAGGCCAGATAGCCGCGCTCCACCATGCGGCGCAGGCCTTCATAGGCCTCGGTGAGCTCCTCGTAGGCGGTTCGCAGGCGAGCCAGCTTGGCCGTCTGTTCGGCGCTGAGCGGTTGAGGCGTTTCGGTCAGAGCCAGGGCCTCGGCGGCCCATTGCGCCCGCGCCAGCGCAGCGGCGACAGCCAGCTTCTGGAACTTCGCCGGATCGGCCTGGCCAAGCACCTGGGCGATCACCTCCCGGTTCGAGGCGTAGGCCGTATAGTCGATCTGTTCGATATGACCGCGCAAACGGCGTTGAGCCTGCGGATCAAGCCCGGCCTCGGGCTCGAAATGGTCGCTCGTCCGCCGGATGCTGGACGTCCGGGTCACCGACATGCCGACCTCCGGTCGAAACGCCCCGCACGCAGCGAGAGCGGATAAACCATGTCGGCCGCCTCTTAAGACACGGTTGATTTGGCGCGCGATCGAACTGAATCGCGATTTGAACGCTTAAGGTTCACTTCAACGAAGGGACCACCATTCATGCGCAAGATGATCCTCGCCTCGGCCGCCCTGGCCACGCTCTCCCTGGCCGCCTGTGGCCAGCCCGCCGACAAGGCGGCCGACGCCAAGGCCGACGCCGTCGAAGCGCAGGGTGAGATGAAGGCCGACGCCATGGAAACCCAGGCGGACGCCACTCGCGAAGCCGCCGAAGGCCAGGGCGCCGCCGCCGAAGCGACCGCCGACCAGAAGGCCGACGCCATGGAGAAGCAGGCTGATCAGGTCGAGCAGAAGGCCGACGCCCAGGCTGAAGCCATCGAAAAGAAGTAGGCCGTAGAGCCCTGCGGCCGGAGCCTTGCTTCGGCCGCAGTTGGCAAGCGCGGCGCGGGGCGCTATCCCCCATGCATGAGCGAAACCCGCCCCACCACGCCTCCGGACAGGCTGTCCGTCAATCCGACAAGCCCGCACTACGACGCTGAAGCGCTGGAGCGCGGCGTCGGCGTCCGCTTCAAGGGCGTAGAGAAGACCAATGTCGACGAATACTGCGTCAGCGAGGGCTGGGTGCGCCTGAGCGTCGGCAAGACCGTCGATCGGAAGGGCAATCCGATGACGGTCAAGCTGCAGGGCTCGGTCGAGCCCTACTTCCAGGACATCCAGGACTCCTGACCGCGCGGCGGCTTCAGAAGCGCAGGCGGCGCGGTTCGGGCGAGGCGTAATAGAGCATCACCTGCCCGACGATGATGAAGAGCGCGCAACCGGAGAGCAGAAACGGATCGATATAGATCGTTTCGTTGAAGGCGAACTTGCCGGCGCTGATCTTCTTCCAGCCATTGAAATGCTGCATGGCGGCGACCACCGCGCCCAGGAACCCGATGACGGTCGCGAAGTAGCGGCCGATCCAGCCCAGCCCCACCGGGCTGAGCATGCCCAGGCCCAAGAGGCCGATGACCGAGCGCTGCATCCGACAATAGGGGCAGACATAGACCACGCCCGTCAGGTCCATCGTCCAGGCTCCGAGACTGATCAGGACGGCGAGCGCGCCCAGGAGCTGGATGTGACGGCGGGTCAGAGGGGGAAACAACATCAAAGCCTCTCGAGGGTTGGCGAGCCCAAGGCGCGGGACTACAGCGTAGCCCTTGCCTATCACAGCGCCGGGGAACTCGCCGAGCCCGGCTGAGTGAGCCATGACCGACCGCACCGCGCTTCTCCTGCTTCCAGGGCTTCTTTGCGACGAGCGTCTATGGCGCGATCAAGTCGCGGCGCTGGAAGATGTGGCGGAGGCGATCGTGGCTGACCTGACCTGCGACGACAGTGTCGAGGCCATGGCCGAGCGGGCGCTCCAACGCGCTCCCGACCGGTTCGCGCTCGCGGCGCTTTCCATGGGCGGTTACGTCGCCTTCGAAATCCTTCGCCAAGCGCCGCAGAGGGTAACGCGGCTGGCCTTGTTGGCGACGAGCGCGGCCCCTGATTCACCAGAGCGTGCGGCCCAGCGCAGAGCGGCCATGTCGTCGATGAAGCTTGGCCGCTTCGTCGGCGTCACCGACCGAATCCTGCCCCAGCTTCTCCATCCCGATCACGTGGCCGGCGATATCGGGGCGGACGTGCGGGCCATGGCGGCGCGGGTTGGGGCCGAGGCGTTCCTGCGGCAACAGAGAGCGATCCTCGACCGGCCCGACTCGCGCCCGCTGCTGCCTGCCATCGAAGTCCCGACCTTGGTGGCCGTCGGCGACTCGGACGTTCTCACGCCGCCTGCGGAAGCGCAGGAGATCCATGAAGGCGTTCGCGGCTCGCAGTTGCAGGTCCTTGAGCGCTGCGGACATCTGCCGCCCATGGAACTGCCGGAGAAGACGACGTCATTGCTGCGCGGGTGGCTCGCGGCGTGAACTGGGGGCGGCCCGATGCGGGGGGCGACAGAAGCCGCATCGGGCCCTCGAGCAGAGGGTGCGATTTCGGAACCGCTCGAGGCGGCGAAGAGCGGAGTATCCCCGCCGCGACGCGAACTGGCCAAGGCGAAGTGGTGGAAAGATGGTCCTCGCGTCGCAAACTGCGTTGTGCCGATGACGAAATATGTCTCGGCCGGTCTAGACGCGCGCTGCGCCGCCGGTCCGCACCTTTGCGGAACGCGGGGCCTTGCGACCGCGCCGGTCGAGGGCGTGCTGCACCCAAAGCAGCCAACCAAATGGAACGTCCTTATGGAGACGATGCAGCTCTTCCATGACGACACCCTTGCAAATGCCTTTTCCTGCAAAGGAAGATCGGCCGAACACGGTTTGCTGACAAACGCGTCCTCCTGCTCTATCCATTAGTTTTACTTATGCCAGACATTCTCGCCTCCGTTCCACTGAGCGCGATCCGCGTCTTTGAAGCCGCGGCGCGGCTCCAGAGCTTCACGCGCGCGGCCGAAGAGCTCGGCGTCACCCAGGCGGCGGTCAGCTGGCAGGTGAAGGCCCTGGAAAGACGCCTCGACCAACCGCTCTTCGTGCGCAGGCCTCGGGAGGTGGCGCTCACGCCCGCGGGAGAGAGGTTGGCGCGGGCCGCCAGCGAGGCGATGAGCGCCCTGCGGACGGCGCTGTCGGATTTGACGGAAAGCGGCGATGGGGTGCTGGCCATCACCACGCTGCACACCGTCGCGAACCAATGGCTGGCCCCGCGCATCGGCGCGTTTCAGATCTCCCATCCGAAGATCGCCGTCCGCATCGACACGTCCGGAGCGATCATCGACTTGGCGCGCGAAAACATGGACGTGGCCATAAGAAGCGGAAGCGGCGCCTGGCCGGGTCTGGAAACCCACTACCTGTTCCCGAACATCCACGCGCCGCTCTGCACGCCCGAGATGCAGGAGCGGCTTGGGCTTGCGACGGCCCAGGATCTGCTTGATGCGCCGCGGATCGGCGCGCCTGAAGAATGGGCCGTGTGGTTCGCCGCCGCGGGCGTGGGAGAGAGCCTCGTCACGACGCCGCGGCTGGCCGGCGACAGCCAGACCCTGGAGGTCGCCTCCGCCCTCGGCGGCCAAGGGGTAGCCCTGGCCAACCCGATCCTCTTCGCCGGCGAGATCGGCTCGGGACGCCTCGTCATGCCCGTCCCGATCCATGCGCATTACGGACCGGGCTATTGGTTGGCCTATCCGGCCGATCGGCGACGCGCGCCCAAGATCAGAGCGTTCCGAGACTGGCTGCTAGCCTGCGTCACAGACGATCCGATGATCAAGGACTATCCACGGGCCGACGCGGCCGCCGGGCGCTAACGGGTCTGATCAGGACGCCACGCAGTTGGAGAGATTCACCGGTCCGGTCGGCGTTCGCTTCCATTCGCCGCTGACCTTCTGGAATTCGGCGACCGCGCTGGCGGGACGATATTCGGATCGAGCCGCATCCCAGCCCTCCCAGCCCATGGCGACCGCGACCTTCGCCGACACGCCCTTAGCCGCTTCGTCCGCCGCGATCTCCCGTTCACCCTTGCAGGCGACTTCGAAGGCGCGGCACTGTTCGCCCTCCGCCTTGCCCTTGCACTGGTCGTTGGATGTCTTGATCTCGCCGTGCCAGTCGCGGATGGCCGCGTCGAGGCCGGCGTACTTGTCGCCCCCTTGCGCCTGCTGGCCGCTCGTCTCGCCGCAGGCGGCCAGGCCCACGGTGGTCGCGGCGAGGATCGCCAAGGATATTCTGGTCACGCTGAACTCCGTAAGGACGCGCCCCGAAACGCAGGACGCTCTGGGTTAACGCGTAAAGACGCCGAACATGGCGTGGGCGTGACACCGGAGTAGGATTTACCGCCTGACAGCGCCATTCAGGCTGCATTCAGCTCAATTTTGCGAGTCTGCCTCGTGAACCCGATCGCCTGGATCAAGGCCGGTCGGAAGGAGGTCAGTATGAAAAAGTTGCTCATCGGCGCGATGGCCGCCGTCGTTGCGGCCGGTTCGCTCGCCTCGGTGGCGACGTCTGCGGCAGCCGAGCCCTATCGTTACTATCGTCACCGGGACAACAACGACACGGCCGCCGCCGCGATCGCCGGCGGTGTGGTCGGCCTGGCGCTGGGCGCCGCCATCGCCGGCTCCAACAGGGACCGCCGCTATTACGACAACGGCTACTACGCTCCCCGCTACTATGGGCGGAGCTATTATGACCGCGGCTACTATGGTCGTCCCTACTACGCCCGCCCGGCTTACGCCTATGGCTATGGGCCCCGCGTCTGCACCACCCGCGACCGGGTCTATGACCCCTATATCGGCCGCCGGGTGACGATCCAGCGCAGCTATCCCTGCTAAGGGCTAGCGCGCGCCGAGCGCGTCCCTGACCACGGTCTGGAAGTCGAAGACCGACATCTTCTGGCCGGAGACGCGCGTCGGCTTGCCTGCGCAGACCTGTTGCAGCAAGTCGAAGCGCTCGTCGCCAGGGCTGACATCCTGCCACTCGCCGGGCGTCTCGACGGCGCGGAGCGTGCGCCCGTCGGGCGAAACGAAGCGGCGGGCGATGTCGCGCGTGCGGCCCATGCCGCAACCGAACTCCCGATAGGTGGCCACCATGGTCGCGCCGTCCATTGGATGGGCGACGATCAGATAAACCCAGGCCCGCGCGTCGACGCCATCCCGCGTGACGCTGCCCACGTCATAGACGAGCGCGCTTTGGCCCTTCCGAAAACTGACTGCGTCGAAGGGGGCTGCGTCAGCCGAAGCGCCCGCGAAGGCAAGGCCGGCGGCCACGCCTGCAACCATCCTGAACAGCATCCCACAACCTCCTGATTGTGGCCCCCGCGCAGGCTTCGCCGTGCGCGACCGGGACAATTAACCTTTCGACCCGGCCAAAGGTTCACGATCGGCGCCAGCAGATGCGCATTTTGTCGCAGCGCCCAGATCGGCCGACGCTCGCTAGAGCTTGGACGAGGGACGTTTTCGAAGATGGATGCCAGCATGGCGCGCGCCCTGCCCTTGTTTCCCGCGCTGTTCCTCGCCCTGACGATCGCCTCCCCTGCCGCCGCCGGCCGGCTCGAGGACGACGTGCTGGCAGAGCTCAACTATGTCCGCGCTCATCCGGAGCGCTATGCGCAGGAGCTGGCCGAAGCGCTCGACACCGGCCAAAGCGCGTTCCGCACCCTGCCGGACGAGGACCCCGAAGTGGTGGCCGAGACCATCGCCTATCTGATGGACCAGCCGTCGCTGCCGCCGCTCCGGGCCCATGCCGGCCTGTCGGCCGCTGCGGCCGCTCACGTGCGAGCGCAGGCCCGGCGCGGAACCGAGGGCCATGGGGGCGAACCGCTCTCGCGCCGACTGCAAAGGCACGGCCTCTTCGCCGGCCTGTCGGGCGAAAACATCTCCTATGGCTATCGCACGCCCCGCGATGTGGTGCTGCAGCTGGTGGTCGATAGCCGGGTGCCGGGGCGGGGCCATCGCAAGACGATCTTCGGTCGCAACTGGCAGGCCGCGGGCGTGGCGTGCGGTCCGCACGCGGCCTATGGCGCCATGTGCGTCATCGACTTCGCAGGCGCCATCGTCGAACGGGGAGCTCAATAGAAAAGCGCCGCCGGCGGAAGCCAGCGGCGCTCGTCAGTCTGGGCGTAGGGCGGCTCAGGCGGCCGCGAGGACGCTCTTGCGACGGCGGATCGCCGAGCCTGCGAGGCCAAAGCCAGTGATCATCATCGCCCAGGTGGCCGGTTCCGGCACGGCCGAGACGGTGGCGATGTTGTCGAACTCGAACGAGTTCTGCGCCGAGGCGAAGACGACCGAATTGACCTTCTTGTCGAAGGAGTAGGTCATCCGACGGCCGATCGCCTGGTTGCCGTTGAAGGCGCCCAGCGCCAGTTGGTTACCCGTCAGGCTCTCGCTCGTACCGTCAGCGAAGTTGAAGGTCAGCGAGTTATAGGCGTCCGGCGAACCCATGAAGAAGCTCAGGGCCAGGATGCCGGGGGTGTCCAGGGTCATCGAACCGCCGCCAAGCACGGCGGCGTAGAGGCCCGTAGCGCCCGGAGGCGGGGCGGCGGTGGAGGTGGCGCCCGCAGCGACGCTGCGCGGGCCAGAGCCGCCGGTGAACGAGACGCCATAGCCGGCCCCTTCGATCCCGTCGAAGTTCCAGACCATTTCCTGGCCGGCCGGGAGTCCGGCGTCGGTGGACGTGAAGGAAACGCTCACGGCGGCCTGGGCCGAAGCAGCGGCGGCGAGCGAAGCAACGGCGGCGAAAGCGGCCGCCTTCAATGCGATCTTCATAAAGCTTACCCCTACCCTCTCTCATGCTCGGCGCATTACCCGCACCGCGCGACGTGTCAAAACGGGACAACCCCGCTTTTTCAAAGTTGCTCTTTCAGAAAGGGCGCCAGCTGGGGCGGTGGCCTCGACAGCCATATCGCCTGTGGAGCAGGGCATCGCCGAGCAGGCGGGACGGTCACGCAAAAACGGCGGCCGCTTTTCGACGACCGCCGATATCCCAGTGTGAACCAGTAAGATTGACCTGAGCTTAAGCTCAGGCCTGGCTCTGAACCTTGCCTTCGGTCAGTCGCGCACGGACGCGCTGCGAGCGAATGGCGCCGCCAAGGCCGAAGAAGCCAATGATCATCATCGCCCAAGTAGCCGGCTCAGGCACCGCGCTGGTGGGCGGCGGGCCGCCAGGCCCCGGCGGCGTAACCGGGGGCGGATCAACGGGCGGCTTCACCGGCGGTTCCGTCACGGGAGGATTGACCGGCGGCGTGACAGGCGGATTCACTGGAGGGTTCACGGGCGGCTCGCCGGGATTGCCCGGTTCGCCGGGTCCGCCGGGCTGACCGCCGCCGCCGCCACCCCCACCGGGGCCACCGACGAACCCACCGCCTCCGCCTCCGGGACCGAAGGGCAGACCGAACGGGAAGCCGCCCACAGGCGCTTCGGCGCTCGCCAGCTCGACAGGCGCGGGAGTTTCGGGCGGGCCTTCAGGGCCTGCGATCTCGTCCAGCAGGCGCTGGGCCGCCGGCACCGCCTCCGGCGGGAGGGCGGTCTGAATCGACGGCTTGGTGTCACATTCGACGGACCGCGGTGGCGGGCCAAGGCCCGTCCGCATGGCGTAGGACGATTCGTCGAGAAGCTTCTGGACCGGCTTGGGCTTGGCCGCCGCGACCACGCGCGGCTTGCGCGCGACTGGACCGCGAGCCTGTTGCCGCGCAGGCTTACGCGCCTTCGGCGGGCTCGCCTTGCGCGCGGGCGCGGCCTTGGGAGGTGCGGCCTTGGCCGGGGCGCTCGCCGCGAGCACCTTGGGAAAACAGTCCTCAGCAGCAGCCGAGCCCGTCATCGCCGTCGCAAGGACGGCGCCCAGCAGGACAGATCGAGAAACCGACACGTCAATTCACCCACAGCCAACCGGCTGGGAACCTGCACGCACGCGCGCTTTCGCCCGAGAGGACGCCAAGCCAGCGAGCTGGCCCGTAGCGCAGCGGTTGGTTACAGAACCCCCACCCCGACATTAACGACCTATACAGCACAAGCTGCGGTCGCGTGGGTAATCAATTGCAAATTCGGCGCCAAACGTCGATACGACGTCACGGACGATTGAACGCTGCTATTCTTCTGCTTGGCGGGTGCGCACCAGACTGGAAGCGCCGCTAAAATCCATGACGCACATGGTGGAGTAGTCGCGGTGCGCGCCGCAGCTGATGCCGACGACTTCGAAGCTGGCGTGGAAGATGTTCCGGCGGTGGCCCCGACTGGGCACGCCGCTATCGATGATCAACTCCCGCACCACGTCGGAAGCGATTCTCGGGCCATAGGCGATGTTCTCCGCGGCGATCGCGTCGGCCGCGCCATGCCTGCGCAGGCGATCGTAGAAGCGTTCCCCATTCGGGCTGCTGTGGCCGATCAGGCCTGCCGGCCCCTGCAGCGAAACATGCTCGAGCGCGGCGCCCGCCAGCACCTCGTCGGCCTTCAGGGGCGGGAGAGGCTCCTGACGCTGCAGCATCTCGACGGCCTCGATGAAGGCCTCGCGGTCATAGGGTTGGCCGCCAGCTTCCAGCGCCCGCTCCCAGGGGGTGATCGGCTCCATCAGCAACCGGCGCGCATATTCCTGAGGATAGGCGCGCGCGAAGTTGACTTCGGCCAGCACCGCATCTTCCATCGGCCCCGCTACGGCCGCGCCGCCCACGGTCAGCGCCAGCACCGAACCGGACAACCACACATGTATAGTACGCAGGTTCAACTTGGCCACTCGTCGGATATTGAACGAGCCAAGCCTGCCGCGGCGTCGTGTACACGTCTTTAAGCTTGATGGTTACTTTCGTTGGTTACTCCGCCATTAACCATCAATACATGCATCTCAGAAACAATTGGATCGCGGCGCTCGCCCGTTCATTTACAGACACGCCCCCGATGATTCTTCGCTCCTCCGTTTTGTTGCTCCTGGCACTTGCGCTCGCCGGCTGCGAACGCGTCGCCGATGAAGCCTTCGAGCGTCGGCTACACCACTACCTGGTGACTCATCCTGAGGTCGTTCAGGAGGCGGCGCTCAAACTAAAGGAGAAGAGAGCTCGCGCGGTTCCCGTTCAAATTGAGCAAGCGCGCCAAAAACTGGAGCGGGACTCTCGCGACTTCGTGGCCAATCCGAACGGTACGATCACCGTCGTTCAGTTCTTCGATTACAAGTGCCCCTATTCGCGGGCCGCCTCCGCGCAGATCCTGAAGCTGGCCAAGGACCGCCCCGACATACGCATCGTCTTCAAGCCCTATCCTCTGCTCGGCAGCACCTCGGACTGGGCGGCCAGGATCTCTCTGACGCCAGAGGCCAAGGCCAAGGGGCTGCAACTCTACCAGGCGCTGATGAGCTCGAAGGACCTGAACCAGGACAGCATCGATAGGGCGCTGCGCAGCGTAGGTCTCGATCCTGAGGTGGCGCGGAAAGCGGCGACGGACCCGGCCGTGGACGAACAGATTCGCGACACCCGCGCTCTGGCGACGGAGATCAATATCAAGGGCACGCCCACCTTCGTGGTTGGCCAGGAGATGGTCGCGGGTGCGGATATGGACGGGCTTTCCGGCGCCATCACCCGCACCATGAGCAGCCATCTCAGCAGCGTCGGCGCACCGCTCGCCTCTACTCCGTTCGGCCGCTCGGGACGCTAGACTGGATCGTAGTTGAGGATCGGGGCGAGCCAGCGCTCGGCGGTCTTCAGGTCCCAGCCCTTACGCCGGGCGTAATCCTCGACCTGGTCCTTCTCAATCCGACCGACGCCGAAATAGTGCGCCTCAGGATGGGAGAAGTAGAGCCCCGAGACACTGGCCGGCGGGGTCATGGCGAAGCTGTCGGTAAGCTCCATGCCCGTCGCCGCCTGGGCGTCCAGAATCCTGAACAGCGTGCCCTTTTCCGTATGGTCGGGTTGGGCCGGGTAGCCTGGAGCGGGACGAATGCCGCGGTACTGCTCGCCGATCAGGGCGTCGATGTCGAAGGTTTCGTCCGGAGCGTAGCCCCAGAGCTCCGTGCGCACCTTCCTGTGCATGGCCTCGGCGAAGGCTTCGGCGAGGCGGTCAGCCAGAGCGGTGGCGAGAATGGCCGAATAGTCGTCCCCCGCGTCCTTGAAGCGCTTGGCGACTTCCAGTTCACCGTGGCCCGCGGTCACGGCGAAACCGCCGATCCAGTCCGGCGGCCCGCCGATCGGAGCGATGAAGTCGGCCAGGGCGACGTTGGCGCGGCCGCGGTCCTCGCGGCTTTTGTCCTTCGGCATCTGCTGGCGCAGGCTGTGCAGCCGAGTGAGTTCCGTCGTCCTGCCCTCGTCCGCGTAAAGCACGATGTCGTCGCCATCGGCTGCGGCCGGCCAAAAGCCAACCACGCCGCGAGCTTCGAACCACTTCTCCGCGATGATCTTCTCGAGCATCGCCGTCGCGTCGCGATAGAGATCGCGCGCCGCGGCGCCGACGACATCATCCTCCAGGATCTGCGGGAAGCGTCCGACAAGCTCCCACGAGGCGAAGAACGGCGACCAGTCGATATGCCGAGCCAGTTCGCCAAGGTCATAGGCCTGAAAGGCGCGCGTGCCGACGAAACTGGGTTTGGGCGGCGCATAGCCGGAGAAGTTCGGCCGAAATGCGTTGTCGCGGGCTTCCTGCAAGGTGGCGCGGGCGCGGTTTCCCTGCCCCCGGGCGAATTGTTCGCGGACCTTGGCGTACTCCGCCCTGGTTTCAGCCTGCACCCGGTCCCTTTCCGTGGGCGACAGCAGGTTGGAGACCACCCCCACCGCGCGGCTGGCGTCCAGGACGTAGGTGGTCGAGCCGGACTTGTAGGCTGGTTCGATCTTGACGGCGGTGTGCGTCTTGGAGGTGGTCGCCCCGCCGATCAGCAGCGGAATGTCGAAGCCGCGCCGCTCCATCTCGCTCGCCACATAGACCATCTCGTCCAGCGACGGCGTGATCAAGCCAGACAGGCCCACGATATCGACATTGTGCGCCTTCGCCTCGTCCAGAATGCGGTCAGCGGGAACCATGACCCCGAGGTCGATCACCTCGTAATTGTTACATTGCAGGACCACGCCGACGATGTTCTTCCCGATGTCGTGGACGTCACCCTTCACGGTCGCCATCAGGATCTTGCCGGCGGCCTCGCGGGGCTTGCCCTCCTTTTCGGCCTCCATGAACGGCATCAGATAGGCGACGGCCTGCTTCATGACCCGTGCGGACTTCACCACCTGGGGGAGGAACATCTTGCCCGAACCGAAGAGGTCGCCGACGACGTTCATCCCGTCCATCAGCGGCCCCTCGATCACGTGCAGGGGACGCTCGGCGGCCTGGCGCGCCTCCTCCGTGTCGGCCTCGATATAGTCGGTGACGCCGTGCACGAGCGCATGGGAGAGACGTGAGGCGACGGAAGCCTGGCGCCAGCTGAGATCGACGACCTTGGCCTCGCCCTTCTGTCCCTTGTATCGAGGCGCCATGTCCACGAGGCGCTCGGTGTTCGAGACATTCGTCCTCTGTGGCCGGTTGAGGATGACGTCTTCCACCGCTTCGCGCAGTTCCGGATCGATATCGTCATAGACCGGCAGGTCGCCGGCGTTGACGATGCCCATGTCCATGCCGGCGGCGATGGCGTGGTAGAGGAAGACCGAATGGATCGCCCGGCGCACGGGTTCGTTGCCGCGGAACGAGAAGGAAACGTTCGAAACCCCGCCGGAAACGCGCGCGTGCGGGAGGTTCTCCTTGATCCGCCGGGTCGCCTGGATGAAGTCGACGGCGTAGTTGTCGTGCTCCTCGATGCCGGTGGCGACGGCGAAGATGTTCGGGTCGAAGATGATGTCTTCCGCCGGGAAGCCGACCTTCTCGGTCAGCACCCGGTAGGCGCGCTCACAGATCTCGTACTTGCGATCGGCGGTGTCGGCCTGCCCAACCTCGTCGAACGCCATGACGACCACGGCCGCGCCATAGCGCAGACAGGCCTTGGCCTGCTCGACGAATTTCTCCTCGCCCTCCTTCAGGGAGATCGAGTTGACGATGCACTTGCCCTGCACGCACTGCAGACCCGCCTCGATCACCTCCCATTTGGAGGAGTCCACCATCACCGGGACGCGGGCGATGTCCGGCTCGGCGGCGAGCAGGTTGAGGAAGGTCCGCATGGCCTGGACGGAGTCCAGCAGGCCCTCGTCCATGTTGACGTCGATGACCTGTGCGCCCGCCTCCACCTGCTGGCGCGCGACCGACAGCGCGGCGGCATAGTCGCCGTCGACGATCAGCTTCTTGAACTTGGCCGAACCGGTGACGTTGGTCCGCTCACCGACATTGATGAAGACAGGTCTCATGGGGTCTCCGCCGCCCGCGCTTCAGCGAGCGCGATCTGGCCGTGCAGGAAATCGACGAACGCCACCCCGTGGGTCGCGAGCGCCTTCGGATAGAGGGAGGCCTTGGTCAGACCCGGCAAGGTGTTGATCTCGAGGAAAACGACGCCCGTATCGGTGACGATGAAATCCGATCTGGAATAGCCGGCGGCGCCCACCGCGCGGTGCGCCTTCAGGGCGGCCTCCTGCAGGCGCGCATTGACCTCGTCTCCGAACCGGGCGGGGCAAATCTCCTCGGTGCCCGAGGCAAGATACTTGCTCTTGTAGTCGAAGGCGCCGTCGGCGGGCACGATCTCGATCGGCGGGAGGGCTATGAGGTGACCGTCCGCCTCCAGCACGCCGCAGGTCGCTTCCGCACCTGTGATGAACGGCTCGACGAGATATGGCTCGCGCTCGGCCGCATTCGCCAAGGCCGCCAACTCCTCCTCGCTACTGACGAACATCAATCCGTAGCTGGACCCCTCCGCGACGGGCTTGGCGACCAGTTTGCCGAATTGTGCGAGGCCCTCACGGGCCGTCGCCACCGAGATCTCACCTGGGACACTCACGCCCTGCGGCGCGACGACCGCCTTGGTCGCCGCCTTGTCGAAGGCCAACCGGCTGGCCGCGGCGCCAGAGCCGGTGAAGGCGACGCCTCGCGCCTCGCAAAGGGCAGCGAGTTCACCGTTTTCGGCTGCCCCGCCATGAAGGGAGAGCACAAGCACCCGATCCTCGGAAGCCGCTCTATCCAGCGCGGATTCAATAGGTCCGATGACTGGCCCGTCCGCGGCGAAATCGAACTCGAAAGGCCGTTGGTGCGCCGCGAGCGAGGCGGCGTCGGCGATGCGCACCTCGCCGTCCGGCGCCCAGAACCACAGGTCGGCCTCCGGCAGAGCCGCGGAAACAGCCTGGGCGCTTGCGACCGCAACCAGGCGCTCGCGGTTCGTTCCGCCGAATAGGATCGTAGGCTTCATTCTATACCGTTCACTCCCGCCGATGGCGGGCCCCGAGCCGACGCCTCAATACGCTCACTGGCGTTTCGTCGCCAAGCTCCGCCCTAGGCGAGCTCGAAAGGTTCAAGTCCAGCCAGCCGCATGGCCTTCGGGCGTTCCGGAATCTGCCGTGGTTTCACGCCGGCGACCGCTTCGGCGACATGCCGGATATGGTCGGGAGTGGTGCCGCAGCAACCGCCGAGGATGTTGACCAGGCCCTCGGCCGCCCACTCGTGAAGCTGATGGCCGGTCTGATGGGGCGCCTCGTCATACTCGCCCATCGCGTTGGGCAGGCCGGCGTTCGGATAGGCGGAGACTAGGGTGTCGGCGACCCTCGCGAGCTCGGCGATATGCGGACGCATAAGGTCCGCGCCAAGGGCGCAGTTCAGGCCGATGGCGAACGGCTTGGCATGCTTCACCGAATTCCAGAACGCCTCGACCGTCTGGCCCGAGAGCGTTCGCCCCGACCGATCGGTGATGGTGCCCGAGATCCAGATCGGCAGCGGCTCATAGCCCTCATCCTCGAGGTCGAGGATCGCCTTGATGGCGGCCTTGCAATTGAGCGTGTCGGTGATGGTTTCGATCAGATAGAGATCGACCCCACCTTCGTTCAGCGCGATCATCTGCTGGCGATAGGCCTTGTAGACCTCTTCGAAGGTGACGAGGCGCGCGCCCGGATCGTTCACGTCCGACGACATCGAGAGCATCTTGTTGAGCGGACCGACGGAGCCGGCGACGAAGCGGGGCTTGCCCGGCTCCCTTGCGGTCCAGGCGTCCGCCACTTCACGGGCGATCTTCGCGCCTTGGAAGTTGATGTCATAGACCGCCTCGCCGCATTCGTACTCTGCCTGGGCGATGGTGGTGGCGGAAAAGGTGTTGGTCTCGGAGATATCCGCGCCGGCCGCATAGTACTGATCGTGCAGGTCCGCGATGATGTCGGGCCGCGTGATGCAGAGCAGGTCGTTGTTGCCCTTGAGCTCGAGATTGTGGTGGGCGAAGCGCTCACCGCGATAGTCGCCCTCGGCCAGGCCTCGCTTCTGGATCATCACGCCCCAGGAGCCGTCGAGGATGAGGATGCGCTCCTTGGCGATGGCCTTGAGCGCGGCGATGCGTTCCTGGCGGTTCATTTCGCAGCTTCCCGTTGCTTGGCCAATTCCTGGCGGAAGGCCTGCTCGCTGGCGGCCACCGTCTTTTGGAGAGCCGTAGGATCGATGAAGGGGTTCGGGCCGCCGGCGGCGAGCTTGGCGCGCTTCTCGGCCAGGCCGAACTGCTCGGCGTGCGGCGCGAGGAAGACGTCAGCCTTGAGGGCCTTCAGCTTGGCGAAGCTCTTTTCATAGTCCGCGACGATGCCGGGATACTGCGGCCCCTTCTCCCTCGAGACGAGCCGGTTCGCCGCAACCGAGGTGCTGCAATAGAGCACCGCCTGGTGGCGTGCGCCCTTGATGGTCACGGGGAACGTCCAGGTCGTGCAGCCGGCGGTGTGGCCGGGCGTCAAATGGGCCGTAAGCGTCTCGCCGCCCAAGGTTATGGTCTCGCCATCCTTGAGCAGGCGATCGACCTTCACTGGCGCGAAATCGAAGGCCTTGACGTCTTCGGAGCCGGGATACTTGCCGGTTTCCAGCGCCAGACGATCTTCCGCCGAGGCTGCAAGTTGCGCGCCTGTGTCCTTCTTCAGGTCGGCCAAGCCGCCCGCGTGGTCGAAATGGGCGTGCGTGTTGAGGAGCAGCTTCACGTCCGACAGCTTGAAGCCGAGCTTTTCGATGCTGGTCTCGATCGGCTTGGCGCTTGACGGCATGGCCCCGTCGATCAGCACATGACCCTGTGGCGTCGTGACGAGGAAGACCGCAATGCCCGCCGTCCCGACGTAGTAGAGGTTATCGGCGATCTGGAAGGGGTCGGTCGGGGCCGTCCACGCGGCCGGCGTTTGCGCCTGCGCGCTGGTCGCGAGGGCCAAGGCGGCTAGGGTCAGGAGACGCTTCACGCGGCGGCCTCCACGGCAGGGCTCGGCCCATTCTCACGGACGCCCAGCACCCGGCAGATCGCATAGACGAGGTCGGCGCGGTTCAGGGTGTAGAAGTGGAAGTCGGAGTAGCCTTCCTCGGCGAGGCGGACGCACATCTCGGCCGCGACCGACGCGGCGATGAGCTTGCGGGTTTCTGGATCGCTGTCGAGGCCTTCGAAGAGATTGGTCAGCCAGCCCGGGATGGTGACGCCGATCCGCTGGGCCATGTTGCTGAGGCCCTCGACGCTGCTGACCGGCATGATCCCGGGGACGATCGGGATGGTTACGCCGGCCTTGCGGATGCGCTCGATGAAACGCAGGTAACCATCTATATCGAAAAAGAAATTCGTTATCGCGCGCGTGGCGCCGGCGTCCACCTTGGCCTTCAGCACGTCGATGTCGTGATCGACCGAAGGGCTCTCCGGATGCACCTGCGGATAGACCCCGACACTGACCTCGAAGGGGGCGATGGCGCGGATGCCGGCGGTCAGCTCCGTGGCGTTCTGATAGCCGTCGGCGCGGGGAACATAGGCCCCGCCGAGGGACCCGGGAGGGTCGCCGCGGAGGGCCACGATGTGGCGGATGCCGGCGTCCCAATAGGCCTGGATGACCTCGTCCACCTCGGCGCGCGAAGCTTCGACGCAGGTGAGGTGAGCGGCAGGTTTAAGGCTGGTCTCCTTCAACATCCTGACGACGGTGCGGTGGGTGCGGTCGCGCGTGGAGCCGCCGGCGCCATAGGTCACCGAGACGAAGGCCGGGTTCAGAGGCTCGAGCCGGCGGATCGCCTCCCAGAGACTTTCCTCGCTCTTCGGACCCTTGGGCGGGGAGAACTCGAAGGAGATGGAGGGACGCTTGGCGAGCCCTGCCCCGGCCCGGGCGACCGGTCCCAAAGCGGTTTCGTGGGGGCTCATGCGGCGCTCCTTTGCGGCATGCGGGCGCGCTCGGCGACCCAGATCTTGACAGTCAGTCCTTCCTGCCGCGCAGGCGGGAGGGCGGTCACGCGGATGTTCGAAAGCCCCGCCTCGCCCAGCCATCGGGCCATTTCGGGCTCGGAGAAACCGAGGCGGCGGTGCTGATGCTGTTCGCGCAGGAACTCAAGGGCGTGGGGCGCGAAATCGACGATGAGCAAACGTCCGCCCTCCGCCACCAGGCGCGCGGCCTCCCGCACCGCGGCGGCGGGGTCCGCCAGGTAGTGCAGCACCTGGTGCACGACCACCAGATCGGCGCTCTGCCCAGGCAGACGGGTGCCGAAGATGTCACCGTGACGTAGCTCGCAGCGCTCCAGACCGGCCTCGGCCACGTGATTGCGCGCGATGTTCAGCATCTGCTGGGAAAGATCGAGGCCGACGGCGCTTTGCGCGTGAGGCCCGAGCAAGGTGAGCATCCGGCCAGTGCCCGAGCCGAGATCGACGAGCTTCCTGAACGGCCCCTCGCCGGCCGCCTCCAGGATGGCGGCCTCGACCGCCGTTTCGGAGACGTACAGAGAGCGGATCTCGTCCCAGCGGGCGGCGTTGCGCGCGAAGTACTCGCCGGCCTCGGCGGAACGCTCGCCCCGGACCGCCTCCAGGCGCTCGCCGTCGCGGGCGAACACCGGGTCCGCGGGATCGATGAGCTTAAGGATTTCGTCGGCGAGATGGCGCGGCTCGCCCGAAGTCACGAGGCGATAAAAGACCCAGGCGCCGTCGGGAAAACGCTCGACGAGACCCGCCTCGGCCAAGAGCTTGAGATGACGCGAGACACGCGGCTGGCTCTGGTCGAGAACGCGACAGAGCTCCAGCACCGCCAACTCTTCGCGAGACAGGAGACCGAGAATGCGCAAGCGGGTGGGCTCGCCCGCCGCGCGTAGAATCTCGACCGCCTGGCCCGTGGAGAGAGTCATGGGCACATAAAGATATCTTTATGTCTTTATGTCAAGACGCCTGAACGGCCTCAAACACCCTTATAGCATGGCCGCGGCAGGCGTTTCATAAGCTTCCCGCAGCCGCAAAAACGGCCAGCTGAGCTTCGAAGGCGCGCTGGAAGGCCGGGCGAGCCTCGCCCCTGGCGACGTAGGCGGGGAGGTTGGAAAATTCCTCCAGTATCCCCGATCCGTGCAGCCGGCGCAGGACGGTCACCATCAGCAGGTCGCCGGCGCTGAACGCTCCGTCCAGCCATTCACCCTCGCCGAGGTGAGCCGAGAGATCGGCGAGGCGAGTCCTGATGCTCTTCTCCAGAGACTGCAAGCGCTGGTCGTACCAGGGCTCGTCGCGCTCGAGGATAATGACGAGAGAGCGGTCGAAGATCGGCGGCTCCACCGTGTTGAGCGCGGCGAACATCCATGTGATGGCGCGCGCCCTCGCCTCCGGCTCCTGGGGCAGCAGGCCGCCATGGCGCTCGGCGATGTGGAACACGATGGAGCCGGATTCGAAGAGGGCGAGACCGCCCTCCTCGTAGGTGGGAATCTGCCCGAACGGATGGAGCTTGCGATGCTCGGCCTGTTTCAGTTCGTCGAACGAGAGCAGACGCACGTCGTAAGGCTGGCCGACCTCTTCCAACGCCCAACGAACCCGCATGTCGCGCGCGAGCCCATTGCCGCGATCCGGGGACCGTTCGAAGGCGGTGATGGTGGGGACGGCTCGAACGTCGACGAACTTCCGCATTGTCTTCCTCCTGGCATTTCACGTCCCAAGGACGAACGAGCCGCGGGTTTCTCGACACCGGCCAAATTTTTCCCGGCCGTGACGCGCCGTTGACGAGGGGTGACGCCCTCCCGATCTGATGGAGCATGAGCGAACGCGTCCCTCACATGCCCGCCATCTTCGTCGGACACGGAAGCCCCATGAACGCGTTGGGTGGCGACTATGCCGACACCTGGCGGGCCATCGGCGCAGCCCTGCCACGCCCGAAGGCGATCCTGTGCGTCTCCGCACATTGGTATGTCGAGGAAACCGCGATCACGGCCATGGACCGGCCGCGAACGATCCACGACTTCTATGGCTTCCCGAAGCCGCTCTACGACATCCAGTATCCGGCGCCTGGAGAGCCCTGGCTTGTGGACCGGGTCGGCGATCTCCTCGCGCCCCTGCCGGTCCGGCGGGACCACGACTGGGGCCTGGACCACGGCGCGTGGTCGGTGCTGATGCACATGTTCCCAGAGGCCGACGTTCCGGTCCTGCAGCTTTCCATCGATGCACGCCAGCCGGCGGCGTTCCACTACGAGCTCGGCCGCAGGCTCGCGGAATTGCGTGACGAGGGGGTCCTGATCGTCGGATCCGGCGATTGGGTGCACAACCTACGCGTCGCCATTCGCGCCCAGAGCGCCGAACCGCTCGATTGGGCCGAGCGGTTCAACGAAAAGGTGAAGTCGCTGATCACGGCCGGCGATCACGCCCCGCTCGTGGACTGGATGAGCCTGGGCGAGGACGCGAGGCTCTCCATTCCAACCGACGAGCACTATCTGCCGCTGCTCTATGTGCTGGGCGCACAGGGACGGGACGACGAGGTCGCGTTCTTCAACGACGCGATCGACCTCGGCGCAATCAGCATGACCGGCGTGGTGATCGGCAGAACCGCTGACGCAGCGACTTTAGGCTAAGTTGGCGCCCGGCAGACACCATGGTTGAGATCGAAGCCTGACTAGTGCACGCCTTCGGCGAACTCTTCGACCATCTTGGCGCAGAAGGCCGGGAGGTCGTCGGGCTTGCGGGAGGTGACGAGGCCCTGGTCGACGACGACCTCCTGATCGACCCACTGGGCGCCGGCGTTCCGCAGGTCCGCTTCAAGCGAGGGCCAGGAGGTCATGCGCTTACCCTGAACCGCCTCGGCGTTGATGAGCGTCCATGGCCCATGGCAGATGGCGGCGATCGGCTTGCCGGCCTGGGCGAAGGAGCGGATGAAGTCGATGGCCTTGGGCTCCAGGCGCAGGGCGTCTGGATTGATCACCCCGCCCGGCAGGACGATGGCGTCGTAGGTCGCCGCGTCGGCCTGGGAAAGCTCGCGGTCGACGGGGACCGTCTGTCCCTTGTCATGATGATTGAAGCCCTGGATCTGACCGCCCTTGGGAGCGACCACCTCGACCTCGGCGCCCTCGGCCTTGAGCGCTTCGACGGGCTTGGTCAGTTCGACCTGTTCGAAGCCGTCGGTCGCCAGCACCGCCACCTTGCGGCCTTGCAGCTTGCCGTTCGCCATCGCCGTCCTCCTTGTTCGGGATACGGCGGGAGAACCGGCGCGCGGGGCGCCGGTTCCAGCTAGGCCTGGAGGGATTAGCGGGCGAACTTCTGGAACTTGATCCGATGCGGGATCAGGCTGTCGGTTCCCAGGCGACGCTTCTTGTCCTCTTCGTAGGCTTCGAAGTTGCCTTCGAACCATTCGACATGGCTGTCACCTTCGAAGGCCAGGATGTGGGTGGCCAGACGGTCCAGGAACCAGCGGTCGTGGGAGATGACCACGGCGCAGCCGGCGAATTCCTCCAGCGCCTCTTCGAGGTTCTGCAGGGTTTCGATATCGAGATCGTTGGTCGGTTCGTCGAGCAGGATGACGTTGCCGCCGGTGGTCAGGGTCTTGGCCAGGTGGACCCGATTGCGCTCACCGCCAGAGAGCAGGCCGACCTTCTTCTGCTGGTCGCCGCCCTTGAAGTTGAACGAGCCCACATAGGAGCGCGTGTTGATCTCGCGCTTGCCGACCGTGAGGATGTCCAGGCCCTGGGAGACCTCTTCCCAGATGGTCTTGTTGGGATCGAGGGCGTCGCGGCTCTGGTCCACATAGGAGAGCTTCACCGTCTCGCCGAGGCGGAAGGTCCCGGAGTCAGGCTGCTCCTGACCGGTGATGATCCGGAACAGGGTCGACTTGCCGGCGCCGTTCGGACCGATGACGCCGACAATCCCGTTTGGCGGCAGGCGGAAGGAGAGGTCCTTGAACAGGACCTTGTCGCCATAGGACTTCGAAAGGTTTTCGGCTTCCAGCACCACGTTGCCCAAGCGCGGACCCGGCGGGATCTGGATCGTGGCGAAGGTCTGCGCCTGACGGGCGTTCTCCTGCTCGGCCACCATCCGCTCATAGGCGGCCAGACGCGCCTTCGACTTGGCTTGGCGGGCCTTGGCGCCGGAGCGCACCCATTCCAGTTCGCGGGTCATGGCGCGCTGGCGGGCTTCGGATTCGGATTGCTCCTGAACGATCCGCTTGGTCTTGGCCTCTAGCCAGCTGGAATAGTTGCCCTCGTGCGGGTGCCCCTTGCCGCGGTCGAGCTCCAGCGTCCACTTCGTGACCTGGTCGAGGAAGTAGCGGTCGTGGGTGACGAGGATCACGCAGCCCGGGAAATTCTCCAGGTGATGCTGCAGCCAGGCGACGGATTCGGCGTCCAGGTGGTTGGTCGGTTCGTCGAGCAGCAGCATGTCGGGCTTCGACAGTAGAAGCCGCGCCAATGCGACCCGACGCTTCTCACCCCCCGAGAGCTTGTCGACCGGCCAATCGTCGGGCGGACAGCGCAAAGCGTCCATCGCCATTTCGATGCGGCTGTCGATGTCCCAGAGGTCGCCGGCGTCGATCTTCTCCTGGAGGGCGGTCATCTCCTCCATGAGTTCGTCGGAATAGTCCTCGCCGAGCTTGGCCGCGATCTCGTTGTAGCGGTCGAATATCTTCTTCTCTTCGCACCAGGCGATGACGTTGCCCCAGACGTTCAGCTGCTCGTCGAGCTGGGGCTCCTGCTCCAGGTAGCCCATCTTCACGCCGTCCGCGGCTTTGGCCTCGCCCGAGAACTCCTTGTCCAGGCCGGCCATGATCTTCAGTAGGGTCGATTTACCGGAGCCGTTGACCCCGACCACCCCGATCTTGGCGTCGGAGTAGAACGACAGCCAGATGTTCTCGAACACCTTCTTGCCGCCGGGATAGGCCTTGGTCAGGCCCTGCATCTGGAAAATATACTGCTGCGCCATGAGGCGTCCGCGCTCGCTCTATCGAAAAGATCAGGGAATTCGCGGATGGAGATAGCCGCGCAAGGCACGGGGCGCAATGCGGCGGGCCGCGTACGGCCCTCCGCAGGAGAGAAAATGCGCCGCCCGCCCCGAGCAGGAACGGGCGGGCGGCGCTGGGGCCGCCAGTTATTTCGCGGCGAGTTGACTGTCGGGCTTATTGGCCGCCGCCAGCCGATTGCAGGTGGCGACGTTGCGGTCGGTCAGGCTGTGGCCGCGGCTGGTGTAGGCGGTCAGCGGCCCGACGGCGGCGGCGACCTTGCGGCATTCCTTCATGAAGGAATCGAGCTTGGCGCGGCGTTCGCCCGAGCCTCGGCAGGTGTCGCCTTCGCACCTCCATTCGACCCCCTCGACGATGGCGGAGGTCGGCGCGCTCACCGGGGTGGCGAGCTTGGCGGTTCCTTGGAAGGTTTGCGCCGCCGAGGGTCCGGCCAGCACGAGACCTAAGGCGAGCGCCGTTGAAATGGCTGCGAATTGCATGGGAAGCTCCAAAGGCGTAAAGAAAAAGGCACGATCGGTCACTAATATCGAAAGAGCACGATCGGTCACTTTTAGTCAAGTGAATTCGGGAGGCCGCATGCGTAAGGGCGACGCCACCAGGGCGCGCATTCTCGACGAGACGGCGCGCCAAGCGGCGCTGAAGGGATTTGGCGCGGTCAGCCTGAACGACGTGGCCGAGGCCGTCGGCCTTTCGAAGAGCGGCCTCTTCAAACACTTCGGATCCAAGGAGGAGATGGAGCTTGTCGCGCTCGACCAGGCGTTCGAACGCTTCGTCGAGTTCGTCTGGCGGCCCGCCGAGTCGCTGGCGGCAGGGCGGGAGCGGCTGGAGATGATCTTCGAACGCTGGATCGATTGGTCCGAGGTGGAGAACGCCGCGGGCGGTTGCCTGATCATGGCCGCCAGCGTCGAGTTGGACGACCAGCCCGGGCCGCTGCGCGACCTGCTGCAGAAGCGGGTGCGCCAGTGGCGCAAGACCCTATCGCGCGAGATGAAGGCGCTGCGAGAGCCGCCGCTTTCCGACGAGGCGGCGGCGATGGGGGTCTTCCAGATGAAGAGCTATGTGCTGGGCCACAACGATGCGCGGCGCATGCTGGAGGACGAGACCGCGCGCAAGGTCGCGCGGGGAGCCTTCACGAACCTGCTCGACCGGCTCGCCGCGGCCTAGGAACGGCCTCTGCCTTCGCGCGTAGTCCAGATGGGGCGCGCAAGGAGTAGGCTATGCACAAGGACACCATCAAGGGCGCGGCTAAGGATGCCAAGGGCTCGGTCAAGCAGGCCGCTGGCAAGGCCACCGGTAACGAGCGCCTGGAAGCCGAAGGCGCCGGCGACAAGGTCGTCGGCAAGGTCCAGAAAGGCGTGGGTAATCTGAAGGATGCGGCCCGCGACGCGCTGAAGCACTAGGGCGCAAGCCTAGACCCGCAGAGGCCGCGCCTTAAGCAAGGCGCGGCCTTTCGCGTTTTCGACCGTCAGTTCTTCTTGGCGGGCGTGAGCGGCGTCAGCAGGTCATCGACGGCCGCCGGGGACGATGGCTGCGCCTTGGGCGGAACGAGCGGCGTGAGCAGGTCATCCACGCCGGACTCCGCCGGCGGGGCCTTCGGCGGGACCAGCGGAGTCAGGAGGTCATCGGCGGTACTGGCCGAGGCCGATGAGGGCGCCTTGGCCGGAACCAGCGGGGTGAGCAGGTCGTCCACGGCCGGAGGCGCGCTCGGCGGCGGCGGCGCGCTGATCGGGGTGATGCGTTCGGGCCTCGTGGCCTGTTGCGGGACCTTGCGGCTGTAGCGGCGCTCCAGATCGGCCAGTTCCCGCTCGTGCCGTTCGACCACGGGCTTGCGCAGAGCGTCGCATCGCTTTCCGGCCTCGAACAGGGCGGTGCTCGCACGGTCGCCGTTGAGGAAGTCCGCGCCGGTCTTGATCTGCGCCTGCTCGCCCATTTCATCGCACTTGTCGTCGATAGGCCGGATCTCCGCCCGATGCTTCCGTTCGAGCGCCAGGAAGGCCTCCTTATAACCTGGCAGACGATGGCTGTAGTCGCCGCTGTCCATCTCGAGGGCGAGACGGTCGCGCAGCCGGTTCACCTCCGCGAGGGCCTGGTTGCGCTGCTTCCACGCCGTGAGGTGGCTTTCGAAGGCGCGCTTGAAGTCGGCGTTGGAGCCGCCTTGCGCCACGATGTCTTCGGTCTGGGCGAAGTAGCGCTCCGCCCGGAGCGCTGCCTCCTCCATGGCCATGAAGGCGTCCTCGAGTTGGGCGTGGAGTTGGTCCATCAGGTCGTTGACGATGACCTCCGGCTCAATGACGACGATCTGGTTTCGAAGGTCTTCGGCCAGGGCGATGCTGGATTGGGCCTCGGCCTGGAACTGCTGGGCCGCGGCAGGCGGGCTCATTCCGGCGCCGGCGAAGAAGGACGTCATCTGCGTCTGGGTCGCCCGGGTGGCGGCGATGAAGCTGTCGATGGCGGAGACATCGCGGGCGGCGCCAGCCCGAACGACGGGCGGACGCTTCGGGGGTGCTGAAGCGGCCGCGGCAGGCGGGGTTCCGACGCCGTTGCGGCGCAGGACCGCCTCCATCTTCTCCACATGCGCAAGGCAGCCGGCGGGATTGGCGTCTTCCTGCTCAAGCGCCAGGTCGAACTCCTCGGCCAGATCGTCATGAACCCGATAGTCGGTGTCGTGCGGCAGGTCGCCAACGGCCTCGCGGATATGGGCCAGGCGCGGCGAGCAGGGAGAGGCGGCGTCCGCGGCGGAGGCGGCGGCGCAGGCGACGAGGAGGATCGGCAAGGTGAGGCGCATGGCTTGGCCTTGCCGCCCGCCCGCCGCCGCCGACACCGCTTTGCGACCGGCGAGCCGGCGGGCGCGACGAGGAGCTCGCCTAGGAAAGCAGCAGCGCCGGCTTGGCGGTGCGGCCGGAGCGCTGGAAGAGCTCGAGCGCCTCGCGCCAGCGGCCGAGCGCGAAGGGCTCCAGCGGGGGCAGGCGCGATGCGGCGAGGCGCGGCCACAGCTCGGCGAACCAGCCCTGCCAGGTCTCCGGGGCGATCCCGGAGAGCTCGTCGCGCAGGTGGAAGCGTTGCGGCCGCGGTCCTGTCGGCGGCGTGCGGAAAGCGGCGCCCGAGAGGAGGCCGTAGCTGACGAAGTCGGCCGCGGCGGGCGCGTGGCTCAGGATCAGTTCGGCGAGACCGCCGCCCACGGCCTCGAAGATCACCTCGGCCCGGGCCGCCGCCGCGGCCACGGCCTCAAGGTCTCCGATCGAAAGGGTGGAGGCGCCGAGCGCGCGCAGGCCTGCCTCGTGCCCCGGAGCGCGGTGGATGGCGACGACCTCGGCCGCACCGTCGGCCAGCGCCCATTGCGCGAGCAAGGCCGCACAGGTCGAACCTCCCGCGGTGAGCAGGACGCGCCTGCCCCGCACCGGCCAGCGGCGCAGCATGCGCAAGGCGGCCAGGGGGTTGATGTAGGCGCGGCAGGCGAGGCCGTCGTCGATGGCCTCAGGGACTGGCACGAGCCAGGCGGGATCGCAGTCGAGCTCGGTCTGCCAGGTCCCCTGCCCGCGCAGGGGAAGGACACGGCGGCCCAGCAGGCGCGCATCGGCGGCGTCCGCCTCGGTGACGACCCCCAACCCCTCATAGCCCGCCACCAGCGGGGGTTGCACCCGGTGGCTGTAGGCGCCGGTGATGGGGACAAGATCGGAAGGATTGACGGGCCCCAGTCGCATGCGGACGCGAACCCGTCCCGGCGGCCGGGGGCCGAGCTCGCCGGCCTCCAACTCGAGCACCTGCGCCGGAGGCCCGAACCGGCGAAACCACAAGGCCTGATGTTGCATGGGAACCTCGCTGCGGCCGCTGTAGGCCAAGCGCGGCCGGAAGTCTCCAGCCGGCCGCGATGACGCCGAGATTTCGCCGCAAGAGACGCGGCAAGCTCTACCTTTAGAAGAGCTGAAGAGGAGGTTCGCCATGTGGCGCAGCATGCGTAGCGCGTCGGCCCTGGGACTGGCGGGCCTCATGGCCGCATCGGCCCCGCCCGCGGCCCTGGCGGCGCCTCCCGCCGTCCGCGACGGCCGGCCGACGCCGGCGGCCTGCGAGGCGCTGGGCTTTCCAACCGTAGGGGGAGCGGCATCGTCGGTCACCGTTTCCGCATCAAGGTCCTTCGGCCGCGGGGCCGCGACGCCAGCGATCCCGCCGCTTCCCCTGCCGCCGGTCGCGCGCCGCATCGAGGAGCCGCGGATGGCGCCGCCCCCTCCCCCGCCCGCACCGACGGTGGTCGTCGGCGCGCCTCGCCCGCCGATGGACACAGAGCGCTATCCAAACGCCCAGGCCAATCCGATCAAGCGCGTGGCGGAAGAGCCGGTCTCAACCTTTTCGGTGGATGTGGACACCGCCTCCTACGCCAATGTCCGCCGCTTCCTGAACGACGGGGTCCAGCCGCCGGCGGACGCGGTGCGGGTCGAGGAGCTGATCAACTATTTCGACTACGGCTATGCTCGCCCTGGCGATCGGTCCAGGCCGTTCGAGGCCTATGTGGCGGTGGCGCCGTCGCCCTGGTCGAAGGACCGCCAGATCGTCCACATCGGCCTGCAGGGCTATGACCTGCCCCGAAGGGCCCAGCCGCCCCTGAACCTCGTCTTCCTTGTGGACACCTCGGGGTCGATGTGGGGCGAGGACCGGCTGCCCTTGGCCACCAAGGCGCTGAACTTGCTGGTGGACCAGCTTCGACCGCAGGATCGAGTGGCGATCGTCGCCTATGCCGGATCGGCGGGAGCGGTGCTGGCGCCCACGGACGGCCGCAGCAAGCTGAAGGTGCGCTGCGCGCTGGAGTCGCTGCGGGCCGGCGGGTCGACCGCGGGCGGGCGAGGCATCGCCCTCGCCTACGATCTCGCCAAGCAGAACTTCGACCCCAAGGCGGTGAACCGGGTGATCCTGCTGACCGACGGCGACTTCAATGTCGGGATCGCCGATCCCGCGCGGCTGAAGGACATGGTCGCCGAGCAGCGCAAGAGCGGGGTCTATCTGTCGGTCTATGGCTTCGGGCGCGGCAACTACAAGGACGACATGATGCAGGCCCTGGCCCAGAACGGAAACGGGACGGCGGCCTATGTCGATACGCTCAACGAAGCCCGGAAGCTGTTTCGTGAGGACTTCTCGAGTTCGCTCTTCCCTATCGCCGACGACGTGAAGATCCAGGTCGAGTTCAATCCGGCGACCGTCACCGAGTACCGGCTGATCGGCTACGAGACGCGGATGCTGGCGCGGGAGGATTTCAACAACGACCAGGTCGACGCCGGCGAGGTCGGGGCCAACGCCTCGGTGACGGCCCTTTATGAGATCACCCCGGCCGGCGCGCCGGGCTCGAGCGATCCGCTGCGCTATGGAAACGCCGCCCCGCCAGCTTCAGGAGCCTCGCGTGAGCTCGCCTATCTGAAGGTCCGCTACAAGCTGCCAGGGCAGCCGAACTCCCATCTGATCGAACGTCCGATCGGCGCGCGCGACGTCTACGCCTCGGTTCAGGCCGCTCCGGAAGCGACCCGCTGGGCCGTCTCGGTCGCCGCCTTCGGCCAGATGCTCAAGCGCGACCCGCGCCTGGATGCCGGCTTTGGATGGCCGCAGGTGATCGACCTGGCGCAGGGGGCGCGAGGGGAGGACCCGTTCGGTCTGCGGGCCGAATTCGTGCAGCTGGTGAGGGCCGCAGGAGAAGCTTCACCGAAGGGGGATTGAAAACCGTCCGAAAGCCTCCCAATTTTCACAACGAACGGCGTTCGGGCCAGAACCAAACCGGGCGCCGTTCGTTAGGGCTCCGTCGTAATTTAGGGAGGCGGCGGGTGTTCGACGTCACCGACGCGCGCGCAGAGAATCTGATACGCTTGGACCCTTCTGAAGCCCCCCATTTTGGCGCTCCGGGTCGCATGGGTTTCCACCTTATCGACACCACGATGATGTATGCGCCCCGGTCAGGCGGGGTGAAGCGCTACCTCCATCAGAAACGGGACTGGCTCACCAAGCGCCGGCCGGACATCAATCACACCATGGTGGTGCCAGGCGCCACGACGGGTCTGTCGGCGCCCGGCGTCGTCACGGTCGCGGCCGCCCGCCTGCCGTTCGGCGACGGCTATCGCATGCCTGCTTCGACGACGAAGTGGGAAACCGTCATCCGCATGCTGGAGCCCGACATCATCGAGGCCGGCGACATGTTCGTCCCCGGCCATGCGGCGCTCGAGGCGGGGGAGGCTCTAGGCGTTCCCGTGGTCGGTTTCTGCCACACGGACGCAGCGGCCCTGGCGGCCCTGCATTTCGGCGAGTGGGCCGAAGCCCCGGCGATGAAGCATTGGGCCGCGACCTTCCAGCGCTTCGACCGGGTGGTGGCGCCCAGCCGTCATATCGCCCAGCGCCTAGCCGAAGGCGGGGTCGAGCGGGTGAGCGTGCAGGCGCTCGGCGTCGACACCGACCTCTTCAACCCCTGCCGCGCCGATCCGCAGAAGTTGCGCCGCCGCCTTGGGTTGCCGGCCGACGCCCGGCTACTGGTCTTCGCCGGCCGGCCGGCGCGCGAGAAGAACATCGAAAGCCTGATCTGCGCCGTGGAGCGACTGGGCGCGCCCTATCACCTGCTGCTGGTCGGCGCGGGCAAGGACGCGCACTATTCCTCGCGCGTCATTCCGCTGGGCTATGAGCGCGATCCGGTGAAGCTGGCGAGCGTGATCGCCAGCTGCGACGCCCTGGTGCACGCGAACGAAAACGAGCCCTTCGGCCTGGTGGTGCTGGAAGCTCTTGCAGCAGGCCTGCCCGTGGTCGGGCCTTCGCGCGGCGGCGTCGCCGAGCTGATCGACGAGCAAGTCGGCCAACGCGCCGCCAGCGTCGATCCGGCGGGCATGGCCGAGGCGATCGAGGCTCTGTTCGCCCGCGACCTCACGCCGATCAAGGCGGCCGCCCGGCGGCGGGCCGAGCAGCGCCATAGATGGGACAACACTTTCGAGGCGCTGACCCGCATCTATGGCGAGCTGGTCGCCGAGCGGGCCGCGCCGGTCGCCCTGACCGCCTGAGGGCTAGCGGCCGGTCGGCAAGTCCTTGAACGGGATGTCCTTGTCGACCCGGATGTCACCCGGGAGACCAAGCACGCGCTCGGCGATGATGTTCCGCAGGATCTCGTCGGTCCCGCCCGCGATGCGCAGGCCGGGCGCGAACATCAGCGACCAGTGGAAGGCCGCCTTCATCGGCGCGAGCTCTTCGCCGTTGATGATCCCATACTGATCCAGCATCTCGACGGCGGTGTTGGCTAGGTCCTGCATCTGTCCGGCCGAAATGATCTTGCCGATGGAGCTTTCAGGGCCTGGCGTCTGGCCTCGGGATAGCGCGGTCATGGTGCGGTTGCGCGTATGCTTCAGGCCCTCGGCCTGGACGTACCAATCGGCGAGCTTTTCACGCAGAGCCTGATCCTTCAGCGCCGATCCGCCGTCCAGGCCCGGCGTCTTGCGCGCGGCTTCCATGAACTCGCTCCAGCCGGCGCCCGTGGCGCCGCCCACGGCCAGCCGCTCGTTCATCAGGGTGACGAGGCTGACCTTCCAGCCTTCGCCTTCGGCCCCCAGCCGCTGGCTGTCCTTTACCCGGACATTGGTGAAGAAGACCTCGTTGAACCCCGACCCGCCGGACATCTGGTGGATCGGCTTCACCTCCACGCCTGGATCCTTCATGTCGATCCAGAACATGGTCAGCCCCTTGTGCTTAGGCACATCGGGATTGGTCCGGACGATCACGATCCCGTAGTCCGAGAACTGCGCCCCGGTGGTCCAGACCTTCTGACCGTTGATGATCCAGTCGCCGGACCCGTCCGGCGCGCGTTCGGCCTTGGTGCGCGAGCCGGCGACGTCGGAGCCGCCCGCCGGTTCCGAGAAGAGCTGGCACCAGATCTCCTCGCCGCGGATCGCCGGCCCAACGAAGCGCTTCTTGGTTTCCTCGTCGGCGAAGGTCATCACGGTGGGCACGCACATGCCCAGGCCGATCTGGAAGGGGTTGCCCGGCGTCGGGTGCTTGGCCTCTTCCTGGCTGAAGATGACGTTCTGGACGGGAGTCCCGCCCTGGCCGCCCCATTCCTTAGGCCAGGTGATGCAGGCGTAGCCCGCGGCGGCCTTCTTGGCCTGCCAGGCCTTGGCTGCGGCCAGGTTATCGCCGCCCTCCGGATCAGAGCCCTCCGCCGTCTTCGGCGCATTAGCGGCCAGCCAGTTGCGGACCTGCTCGCGATAGGCCGCTTCTTCAGGCGTGTCGTTGAAGTCCATGATCTTATTCCTCAGGCGGCTTCGGCGTTGCGGCGTTCGAGATGGCTGACGAGCCGCTCCTTCCAGACCCGCGGCGCGCCGGCCACGAGCGAGAGCTGGCGCGAACGCCGGTAATAGAGGTGGCAGTCCATCTCCCAGGTGAAGCCGATACCCCCATGGGTCTGGATGTTTTCCTTCGAGGCGAACCAGAAGGCCTCGCTGGCGGCGATGCGCGCGGCGCTGGCGGCGACGGGCAGTTCCGGCGCGTTGGTGTTGAGCGCCCACGCTCCGTAATAGGCGTTGGACCGAGCAAGCTCGTTCTTCACGTACATGTCCGCCAGCTTGTGTTTGATCGCCTGGTAGGAGGCGATCACCCGGCCAAAGGCGTAGCGCTCCAGCGCGTATTCCTTCGCCATTTCAAGGCAGCGGTCGGCGCCGCCGGTCTGCTCGAAGGCGAGCAGCACAGCCGCGCGGTCGAAGATCTGTTCGAGAAGATCAAAACCTTCGCCGGCGGCGCCCAGCCGGCGCACCGGAGTCTGATTGAAGGTCAGCTTGGCCGCGTCCCTCGTGGGATCCAGAGTGGACACCGCTTCGCGGGTCACGCTGGCGTCGAGTTCAGCCAGATAGAGGCCCGGCTTCCCGTTTTCCTTGGCGAGCACGAGGGCGACGGCCGCGATGTCGCCGTCGGTCACCGGGATCTTCACGCCCGACAGCTTGCCGCCCTCGACGGTCGACTGCAGCGCGCCTGGCGAAATCACGCCCGGGCCTTCGGAGGTCGCGACAGCGCCGATCACCTCTCCCGCTGCGATCTTCGGCAGCAACTCGGCCTTCTGAGCTTCGTCGCCGGCAAGCATCACGGCTTCGGCGAGGAAGTAGACCGTGGAGGCGAAGGGGATCGGCGCGACCACGCGGCCGAGCTCTTCGGCGATCACGCAGAGTTCCAGGTGTCCGAGCCCGAGCCCCCCATGCTCCTCAGGAATCGTTGCGCCGAGCCAGCCCTGGCCGGCCACCGCCTTCCAAAGCTCCTCGTCGAAGGCCTTGCCGTCATCATCCAGCACCTTGCGGACGCGCGATGTCGGGCAATTCGCTTCGAGGAACTTTCTCGCCTCGCCCTTTAGGAATTTCTGTTCGTCCGAAAAGTCGAAGTTCATTTCCGCCCGTTCCGCCGCTGATTGGCTGTCGTTTGGCGGCCACCTTACGCACGCGGCGTGGCAAGGGAAGACTGACCTTGCGTCAAGAATTTCAGGCTCTTATCGCGATGTGAACGGCCGCCAGCGAGGGGGCGGGCTGGCGAACGGCTCCGGGCGTGGCTAAATGCCCGACATGCGCACAGACACGCCCCAGCCGATCCGGCTCGCCGACTATGCTCCCCCCGCCTTCCTGATCGAAGAGGTCCAACTCCACTTCGATCTGGCGCCGAACACCACGCGCGTGAAGGCGAGGCTGAACGTCAAACGCAACGGCGAGCACGCACAGCCGCTGGTTCTAAACGGCGAGCGCCTGAAGCCCATATCGGTGGCGATCGACGGGCGGGTGCTGGACGCTTCCGAACGCACGATCGATGCGGAGCACCTGACCGTGCCGGGTGTTCCCGACGCCTTCGTCCTTGAAACCGAGGTCGAGATCGACCCCGAAAACAACAAGGCGCTGGAAGGCCTCTATATGTCCGGCGGCCGCTTCTGCACCCAATGCGAGGCGGAAGGCTTTCGCAAGATCACCTGGTATCCGGACCGGCCCGACGTTCTGTCGCGCTTCACGGTGCGCATCGAGGCGGACAAGAAGTTCCGCCACCTGCTCTCCAACGGCAACCTGATCGAGGCCGGCGACCTGTCGGGCGGACGCCACTACGCCGTCTGGAACGACCCCTTCCCCAAGCCCTGCTACCTCTTCGCCCTGGTGGGCGGCGAGTTGGACGTGCTGGAGGACAAGCTGGTCACCATGACCGGCCGCACGGTGGACCTGCGGATCTATGTCGACCCGGGCATGGCCCCGCGCGCCGCCTACGCCATGGACGCCCTGAAGCGCTCGATGAAGTGGGACGAGGAGGCGTTCGGGCGCGAGTACGATCTCGACCTCTTCATGATCGTCGCCGTCCGCGACTTCAACTTCGGGGCGATGGAGAACAAGGGGCTGAACATCTTCAACTCCTCGCTCCTATTGGCCGACCCGGCGACCGCGACGGACCTCGACTACGAGCGCATCGAGAGCGTCGTCGCCCACGAGTACTTCCACAACTGGACGGGCGACCGCATCACTTGCCGGGACTGGTTCCAGCTCTGCCTCAAGGAAGGGCTGACGGTCTTTCGCGACCAAAGCTTCTCAGCGGACATGCGCGGCCACGCCGTACAGCGGATCAAGGACGTGAAGGCGCTGCGCGCGCGCCAGTTTCCCGAAGACCAGGGCCCGCTCGCCCATCCGGTGCGGCCCTCGAGCTATCTGAAGATCGACAATTTCTACACCGCGACCATCTACGAGAAGGGCTCGGAGGTGATCCGGATGCTGAAGACCCTGATCGGGCCAGACGCATTCCGGAAGGGCATGGACCTCTATTTCGAGCGCTGGGACGGCCATGCCACCACGGTCGAGGAGTTCATCCGCTGTTTCGCCGACGTGACCGGGCGCGACTTCAGCGACTTCTTCAGCTGGTACGAGCAGGCGGGGACCCCGCGGGTCTCGCTCAAGCACAGCTACGACGCGGCCGCGCGCACCCTGGAAGTGGAGCTGTCGCAACAGACCCCGCCGACGCCGGGCCAGCCGACGAAGAAGCCGCTTCCGATCCCGATCACGCTTGGCCTGCTCGATGGAGAAGGCCGCACTCTCGCCTTCGAACGGGACGGACGGGCGATGGACGAGACGCTGATCGTGCTCGATCAGGCGAGCGCGAAGATCACCCTGACCGGCGTGGACGCCGCCCCTGTGATCTCGGCCCTGCGCGGCTTCTCGGCGCCGGTCGATCTCGCCACCGATGCGCGGCCCGCCGACCGGTATGTGCAACTGGCCGGTGATCCGGACCTCTTCAATCGCTGGGAGGCGGGGCAGGAGCTGGCGCGCGCGCTGATCATCGCCCGGGCCAAGGGCGCTCCCGACGAAGTTGGCGAGGAGCGCTACGCCGAAGCCCTCGGGCGTGCCCTGAACGACCAGGCCTCCGATCCAGCCTTCAAGGCGCTGCTGCTGTCGCTGCCGAGCGAGTCCGACCTGGCGCTCGCCATGCAGCCGGCCGATCCGGCGGCCATTCACGAGGCGCGCGACTCTCTGCGCCTTCGCCTCTCGCTGCACCTGACCGAGGACCTGAAGCGGCTGCACATCGGCCTGCAGGAGCTGGGCGAGTTCTCGCCGGACGCCGCCAGCGCCGGACGCCGCGCTCTGCGCAACGCCGCGCTCGATCTGCTGGCCGCGAACCCTCGCGCGGAGATCGGCGAACTGGCCGACGGACATTATCGGGCCGCGGCGAACATGACCGACGCCATGGGCGGCCTTTCGGCGCTCATGCTGATCGGCGGCGAGCTCTATGAGCAGGCTCTTGCCGACTTCTTCGAACGCTGGAAGGGAGAGCCGCTGGTCATCGACAAGTGGTTCGCCTTGCAGGCGCGCGATCCCGACGAGTCCGCCCTGGGCCGCGTGATGGGACTGACCGCTCACCCGGCGTTCGACGAGAAGAACCCCAACCGGCTGCGAGCGCTCGTCTCCACCTTCGCCAACTTCAATCCGGCGCGTTTCCACGATCCGAGCGGGGCTGGGTACCGGTTCCTCGCCGACCAGATCCTGGCGGTCGACGGCTTCAACCCGATGACCGCGGCGCGGCTGGTGGAGCCGCTGGGCGGCTGGCGGCGCTACAAGCCCGAGCTCGGCGCGCTCATGCGCAAGGAGCTGGAGCGCATTGCGGCGACGGAAGGTCTTTCGAAGAACGTCTACGAATTAGCGACCAAGGCGCTGGCCGAATAACCCCGCGCGCGAGTGTCGCGTGACGCGCCCGTCCTGGATGCGTAGACTCAAGCTCAGGTGAATCGGGCGCAAGGAGCGGCGGGGCTTGGCCAGACGCGGTGGTGGCAAGAACGCGGCCGGCTCTCGGCCACGCCACCTGCGCGGCGTCGCGCCGCCGAGCGAAAGTGTGGCCGCCAGCCGCGCGTTCATGCGCATCGCGCTGTTGTCGGTCCTGCTCTTGCTGGCGCTTTGCGCTCTGCTCAGCCTCGTCCAGTTGACGCGCGCGCGGCCTCAGGCCGACGGAGCCGCGCTGATCGCCAAGACGGAAGCCCTGGCGGCCAAGGTGGAGGCCGAGGCGGCGGCGCTGCGCGGGGGCGTGCTGGCCGCGAAAGAGAGCCTGCGCCGCAAGAATGCGTCGCCCCTCGATGCGGCCGAGACGGGCTTGGCGGCTACAGCGGGCGCTGCGACCGCGGTCGCAGTCCTGGACGCACGGGGCGTCCCGACGGTGGTCGCCGAAAGAAGCGCCAGCAACTTCGACTGGGCCGCGCTGGCCGGCCAGGCGAAGGGGCCTGACGGGGCGGTTTCGATCACCGGAGCTCCGGGCGCGCCCATGCTCGTCGCCTCGGCCGCAGCAGACGCCGAAACGCGGATCATCGCCGCAGGCGATCCCGCGCGCCTGGCGCAGCTGGTCGGCGCGGGCCAGACGCTCGTTGGTCCCAATGGCGAGTTGCTGACCCCGCCGGAGCCGCGGCCACGACGGACGCTCGAAGCGTTCGGCGCTCCGATTTCGCAACTCGCCACCCCGCAAGGGCTCGCCAAGGGCGCCACGCCTGAGGGCGCGCCGCTCGATCTCGCGGCGCGGCCGGCCTTGGGCGGCGCCCTGCTGGCGGTGAGCGCCACGCCGGCGGCCGCCACCGAGCCCGACCTGCAGCAACTCGCCTGGCTGGCCGCGCCGATCGCGCTGGCGGCGGTGATCGGCGCGATGCTGATCGTCCAGGGCCGCAGGGTCGCGCGCACCCAGGAGGCCTTCGTCGACTCCGAACGCCGTTTCCGCCTGGCGGCGGAGGCGGCGCGATGCGGGGTATGGGAATGGGACCTCTCGACGGACGAGATATTCATGTCCGAGGTCACGGCTTCGATCCTGGGCCTGGGCGCGGGCGGAGTGGCGCCCGGCCAGGCGGTGCTGGAGCGTGTCGCGCCCGAACATCGCGACCGGCTGCGGCAAGCCCTCTCGACCGCGGCCATATACGGCGTCTTCGACGTCTCGTTCCGCACACCTGCGCCGCCCGGCGGCAGGGCCGCCTGGATCGACGCCCGGGGGCACGCTTTCGGCGAGGCGGCCGAGGACGGCTATTCGCGGATCATCGGCGTGGCCCTCGACGTCACCGAGGAGCGCATGGCGCAGGCCCGCGCCCAGGCCGCGGAAGGCCGGCTGCGCGATGCGATCGAGAGTTTCTCCGAGGGCTTCGCGCTGTGGGATCGGAACGGCCGGCTGCTTCTCTGCAACCAGAATTTCCGGAGCTTCTTCTCGCTCGATGCGCGGGAGCTGAAGCCTGGAATGATGCGGACCCAGGTCCAGGGCCTGGCGCAACGCGCCATCCGCCGCCAGGGGCCCAGCGCGGACGGCCGCCCCGGCACCCATGAGGTGGAGCTCGCGGACGGGCGGTGGATACAGATCTCCGAACGGCCGACGGCCGAGGGCGGGCTGGTGGTGACCGCGGCGGACATCACCGCCGTCAAGGACCAGGAAGAGGCGAGCCGCCGCAACGAGGAGCAGCTCTCCGAGCTTGCACGGAAGTATGAGGCCGAAAAGGTTCGGGCCGAGGGGGCGAACAAGGCCAAGAGCGAGTTCCTGGCCAATATGAGCCATGAGCTGCGCACGCCGCTGAACGCCATCAACGGCTTTTCGGAGATCATGGTCGGGGAGATGTTCGGTCCGCTCGGCGATCCCCGCTACCGCGGCTATGCGCAGGACATCCTCTCCTCGGGCCAGCACCTGCTGGCCTTGATCAACGACATCCTCGACATGTCCAAGATCGAGGCGGGCAAGATGAACCTGCGTTTCGAACCGCTCGCCTTGGAAGACGTGGTCGAGGACGCCGTGCGGCTGGTCCGCAACCGCGCCGAGGCCGCCGGCCTGCTGATGTCGATCGAGATGCCGCCGTTGCCGGAGGTGGAAGCCGACTACCGGGCGCTCAAGCAAGTGCTGCTCAACATCCTCTCCAACGCGATCAAGTTCACGCCTCGAGACGGGCGGATTACGGTCCGTGCGGAAGGACGCTCCGGTGCGTTCGGCGAGCACATCCGCGTCAGCGTGCAGGACACCGGTATCGGCATCGCGCAGGACGACCTCGACCGTCTGGCGCGGCCTTTCGAGCAGGTGGAGAGCCAGCACGCGAAGACCACCCAAGGCACCGGGCTCGGCCTTGCCTTGAGCAAGTCCCTCGTGGAAATGCACGGCGGGTTGCTGGACATGCAGAGCGCGCCCGGCGAGGGCACCCTGGTCAGCTTCACCGTACCGCTGAGCCAAGCCGGAAATCGGCCGACCAAGGGAATGGCGGCGGCCTAGCGCTCACGCCTCCCGACCGCCTTGGCTCGCGGCTGGGTGAGGCCTTGGGCAAGCTTGGCCCGTTCGGCCGGCGCGAGCCCGGAGGCGAAGTCCACGATCTTCTCGTCCACCAGCCCTCTGGCCTGGGCCTCTTGGGTGCGGATGGCGGCCAGGCGGCCCTTCACCGCGGCCGGATCAAAGGGCTCGACCGCAAGCGAGCGCCACGCCTCCTGACGGGCGGTCCTTGCCGCGCGCATAGCGTCCCGCATCTGCGGGGCGCCCTCGCGCAGGGCGGCGCGATAGGCTTGAGCCTGGTCGGGCGGCAACTCGTCGGCCGCACGCCAAAGCGGCGGGGCGGCGCGCCCGGGCGGCGCATGGCCGCCGCGGAACTTCTGTCCGATCACCAGACCGCCCGCGATCCCCCCGAGCAGGAAGAGGTTCAGGGCGAGCGACACGAACAGCAGGACGAGCAGGCTCTTACGGCTCACGACACCCCCTCCCCGACGACGCCCGAAAGCTCGTCATAGCCGACGAGCGCGGCGCTCACGACCTCGTCCGAAGCTTTCATCTGGACCGCGTCCGAAACAGCGACGCCGAGGACGAGGCCCGCGGCGCAGGCCGCGGCGAGGCCAGCCCCTGCGCCGGCGCGCCAGAGCCAATCGACGAAGCCGAGGCGGCGCCGTGCGGCGGGCGCGGCCGCTAGGATCGCCTCCTCGAGCCCTCCGGAGGCCCTGGGCGGGCGCCAGGCGTCGAGCGCGAAATCGAGCTCGGCGTTCGCGGCCAGGATGGCTGCTGCATGATCGGGCTCGCCGGCCATGAAGAGCGCCGCGGCCTCCCGCGTTTCAACGGGCCACCGGGCGATATCGCCGCCATAGGCTTCGGCGAGACGTTCGAAACGTTCGAGGTTCATCGAATTAGTCTCCCGCCATGTCCGAAAGGGCTGAGCGCAAGGCCCGCCGGCCGCGGGAGAGAAGACTCTCCAGCGCCTCGACGCTGACGCCCATCAGGGCCGCGGCTTCTATGTTGGAGAGCTCCTGGTAGTGACAGAGCACGACGGCCTCTCGTTGCCGATCCGGCAGGGCGCGCATGGCCATCGCCACCCGCTGGCCGACATCGCGCGCCTGCAGTCCACGATCGGGGGCCGGTCCCTCGTCCGCCTGCTCCGGCGGCGTTTCGACAGCGACCTCGCGACGGCGGCGCAGCCGATCGTAGCAGAGGTTCAGCGCGACCCGGTGCAGCCAGGTGTCGAACCGGGCCTGACCTGGCCGCCAGGACGGCGCCTGCTTCCAGGCCCGAAGGAAGGCCTCCTGCGCCACGTCCTCGGCCTCGGCGTGGTCGCCGAGCATCCGACTCGCCAAGCCGAGCAGGCGCGGAAGCTTGCGCGCCATGAGCGCACGGACGGCCGCCGTGTCGCCACGGCCAACCCGCTCCAGCAGTTCCTCGTCTGGATCCTCCAAGCCTCACCCCGGCCGCCGGCGCTCCAAACATATCCTCACGGCCTAGCACGAGCTCTGCTCTGGCTGGCGAGTTCGCTCGCGCTCAACCAGCCGTCCTTGTCCCGATCCCGTCTGTCGAACCGCCGCTTGGCCGCCGCGTCAAGCTCCGCCGCGTTCAGGAAGCCGTCGCCGTCCAGGTCCGAGCGCGCCCACATGCGATCTAGTCGCCCCTGCCGGTCGGAGCCCTCCGGCTCCCGATCGGCGACGGGCTTCATCTCTTGACGGGAAATCCTGCCATCGCCGTCGGCGTCGAGGCGCTTCAGCATGGCGGCGTTTTCCGACCGGCTGAACTCCGCGAGCGAAACTCGGCCGTCGCCATCGAGATCGGCCGCCGCCAAGGGCGTCTGCGCGTAGGCCGCCCCACAGAGGAGGCTCACAGTGGCGGCGAAGCTCAAGACTTTCATGCAGATCCTTTCGGAGACATCGCGCTCCATCCGCATACTTCAACGGCGAAGATCGGCCGTTCCGTCGCTCAAGGCCTCACAATCGTCTCGTAGGCGCGGTGCGCCGCGGCCCGCGCAGTATCGAGCTTTGGCCCCAGGCTGCGGAAGTCGCGTACGCCGCCGGCGCGCGCGAGCAACGCGCGGAACGCCTTGGGCTCGTTGGTGGGATCGGCGTTGTCGCCCAAGGCGACCTTGAGCAACTGGGTGAGGTCCTGTTGCAACGTCCAGGCCTTGCGCAACGCAGAGAGCGCGTCCGCCGGCGCCCGCCCCTCGAAGGCGGCGAGCGCCTCGGCGGTGTTCTGACGAAGCGGACCGCCCTCGGCGGCGTGGGCGAGCTGCAGGAACTGGGCGGCGAACTCGATGTCGACGAGACCGCCGGAGGAGAGCTTCAAGTCCCACGGACCTTTCGGCGGCCTTTCCTGCTCCATGAGGTCGCGCATTTCCCGGACATCGGTCGCGGTGCGCTTGCGATCCCTCGGGCGTCTCAGGGCCGTTTCGATGGCCAGGCCGGCGTCGGTGGCGAAGGCTGGGCTGGTGGCCCAGACCACGCGACCGCGCGTGAGGGCGAGAAGCTCCCAGGTCTCGGCCTCACGCTCATAATAGTCCTCGAAGGCCGCGAAACTCACGGCGACCGGCCCCTTGGTGCCCGAGGGCCGAAGCTGCATGTCGACCTCGTAGAGCCCGCCCTCCCCGGTTGGCGTGGACAGGGCCGCGATCAGCCGCTGGGTGAAACGCCCGTAGAAGACATCTGCGCTCCACCCCTTGATCGAGGACGCCGCCGCGGGCTCGGCCGGACGATACAGGGTCATGAGGTCGAGATCCGACCCCGCGCTCATCTCACGCGAACCGCACTTCCCCAAGGCGATGACGGCGACCTCGCCTTCGAACCCGCCTCCCAGACGCTCCACCTCGGCAAGCGCCACAGGGCCGAGCGCCTGAATGCAGATGTCCGCCAGATCGGCGAAGGCGCGGCCGGCGACTTCGGCGCTGGCGGCGCCGCTCATCACCTGGACACCGACACGGAACGCTTGTTCCCGATGCACCCGCCGCACGGCGTCCATGGCCTCTTCGAAGCCGTCGGCCTGCGAGAGCGCCAAGGCCATGACATTGCGGTCCTCCTCCACGTCGATATCGGCGAAGAAGGCGCCGTCCAGGAGCGCGTCGAGGGCGGCCGGGCGCCGCGCCAGGGTGTTCGCCAGGCGGGGCGCGAAGGCCATCACCTGGACCATCAGCTCGAAGAGCTTTGGTTGCGCCAGGAAAAGCGACTGGAGCTGCACCCCCGAGGACAGCTTGGAGAAGAAGGCCTCGAAGCGGTTGAAGGCCGCGTCCGGAGCGCCGGTCGCCTGCGCCGCTTCCAGAAGCCGAGGCGCAAGCCGCGTGAAGAGCTCGCGTCCGCGTTCGGTTCGGGTGGCCTGGATATGGCCGTGGTGCCAGGAGCGGATCGTCTGCGAAACCAGGGGCGGGTTGGAAAAACCCATTCGCGCTAGGGTGGCGAGGGTTTCGGGATCGTCCTCGACGCCCGTGAAAATCAGGCTGCCAAAGCGCGACGACAGCGACTCCTCGTCCGGGAAGAGCTCGCCATAGCGACGGTTCACCGTCTTCAGCGTACGTTCGATCGCTGCGTCGAAGCTGCGGACGCGGTCATAGCCGTAGAGGGCCGCAACCCTCTTTCGTTCGGCGTCGGACTCCGGAAGGCGGTGGGTCTGCTCGTCGGCCAGCATCTGGATCCGGTGCTCGACAGCGCGGAGTTGGCCATAAGCCTCCGCCAACTCATCCGCCGCCTGGCCCGAGACATGCCCCGCCGCCTGCAGCGCGCGCAACGCATCCAACGTGCGCGGCGAGCGTAGCTCTGGATGGCGGCCTCCGAGGATCAGCTGTTGGGTCTGAACGTAGAACTCGATTTCGCGGATGCCGCCGCGGCCGAGCTTCAGGTCCGTGCCCTTGGCGGTCAGCCTGTCATCCACCTTGTGGACGTGGATCTGTCGCTTGATGGAATGGATGTCGGCGATGGCTGCAAAGTCGAGATTCTTGCGCCAGATGAAGGGCGACAGCTCGTCCAGGAACGCCCGTCCGCGCCCCAGGTCGCCCGCCGCGGCGCGCGCCTTGATGAAGGCCGCGCGCTCCCAGTTCTGTCCGACGCTCTCGTAATAGTCGAAGGCCGCTGGGGCGGGGACCGCCGGCGGCGTCGAAGAAGGGTCCGGACGCAGCCGCAAGTCGACCCGAAAGACATAGCCGTCCGCGGTCTTGTCCTGCATCAGCTCGGCGAGTCGATGGGTCAGCCGCACTGCGAAGGCCTGGCTTTCGACACCCTCCGCGAGGGGCAGCGCCTCCGGCTCGTAGAAGACGGAAATATCGATGTCGCTGGAATAGTTCAGCTCATAGGCGCCGTGCTTGCCCATGGCGATGCAGAACCAGCCGGGCACAGGTCCCTCGTCGCCCGCGCCCAAGCGTACGAGCCGTCCGGCGTCCAACTCGCCACGCGCAGCCACCATCAGGGCGGAGGCCAGCGCCGCGTCAGCGAAGCGGGTCAGGGCGCCGGTGACTTCATCGAGCCCCCAAACGCCGCCGAGATCGGCCAGCGCGATCAGCAGGTGCGCCTCGGCTTTCAGCTTGCGCAGCCCGGTCTTGGCCGCCTCCCAATCCAGTTGCGCCTGACTGGCGGTTCGGCTGAGCAGGTCCTCAAATCGCGCCGATGGTTCGCTTTCGAGCAGGGCGCGCAGCCGCGCCACATCGCGACGGACCAGGCTAGTCAAATAGGGTGAAGCTCCGAACACCGGCGCCAGAGCCGGCCAGACCTCCTCCAGGAGCGGCTCCCAACCCTCTTGCGAAGCGGCCTCGGCCAGGAGGTTTCGCGCACGCTCCGCAGCCTTCGGATCGGCGACCGGTCCGCACGGGCGGAGAGAGTCCTTGAGCTGAGTCATCGGCGTGACTTTAGCCGGCTGGCGGTGGAGATTTCACTAGAAGCTTGGGCGGAGGTCTGGATGCATTGGCTCGTGAACCTCGAACCTCTGCGACGCGGAGAGGATGCGGCGTTGCTCCTGCTTCGCGCTGTGGTCGGCGCGTTCCTGATCTATGGGGTCTGGGACAACATCATCAGTAGCGAACGCATGGCGGAATTCGCCGAGTTCCTGCGGAAGTTCCGCTTTCCTGCGCCTGAGTTGATGGCGCCGCTCTCCGTTTGGGCGCAGTTCGCCTGCGGGCTCTCCTTTCTGACAGGCTTGCTGACGCGATGGGCCGGTCTCATCTGCGCCTTCAACTTCGTGATCGCCATACTGATGGTCGATCACCATCAAGGCGTGAGGGCCTCGTTTCCCTCGGCCTGTCTCGTGGCGATCGGGCTTTATCTGGCTGCGCGCGGACCGGGGCGTCTTTCGCTCGACGCCCGCCTCACGCGCGGGGCAGGATAAGCGCGACGCGCAGTCCCGGTCCCATTTCGCCGACCTTGCCAGGTCCCTCCGACAACTCCAGACGACCGCCGTGCGCCTCGGCCACCGCCGCGACTAGGGAGAGGCCAAGGCCTGAGCCGGGCTCGCTGCGGCTGTTCTCGAGGCGCACGAAACGCTCGACCACCCGGGCGCGGTCCTCATCCGGTACGCCGGGACCGGTGTCGGTGACCGAGAATTCGATTTCGCCTGAAGACCGCCGGCGCACCCGCAGCATGATGGCCCCGCCCACTGGCGTGTACTTCACGGCGTTGTCGAGGAGGTTCGCGAGCGCCTGGGCGAGGAATTCGCGATTGCCGCGGACCTGCAGGTCCCGGGTGAGCTCGGAGCCGAACTCCAATCCCTTGTCCTCGCAGGTCGGCTCGTAGAGTTCGGCGAGATCGGCGGCGAGTTCCGCAGGGTCGAACACCGTCTGGTCAGGCGCCTGACCAGCGGCCTGCAGCCTGGCTATGGCGAGGACGGCGGCGAAGGTCTTGAGCACACCGTCGGTGTCTTCAAGAGCCTGGGCGAGCGCTTCCTTTGCGTCTCCCTTGCCGGCCTCCACGTCCAGGTAGGCGGTTTCCAGCCGCGCGCGCAGCCGCGTGAGCGGAGAGCGCAGATCATGCGCGATAGCGTCGCCGGCATGCCGATGCCCCTCCATCGACCGCTCCAGCCGATCGAGCATTTCGTTGATGCCCTCGGAGAGTTCGTCGAACTCGTCGCGCGCGCCGCGCACGGCGGCGCGGGCGCCGAAGTCGCCGTTGCGCACGGCGGCGACGACGTCGTTCAGCGCGCCCATGCTGCGGGAGACGTTGCGGCTGACCAGCAGGCCGCCCGCAAGGCCGAGCAGGATCACCAGGGCTCCGGCCCCCCATAGAGCCCGGACGATCTTCACCACATAGGCCTGGTCCTCGCTGATGTCGGCGCCGACGAACAGGATCTCGCCGCCGCTCAGGCGCTCCTGGAAGCCGCGGGCGGGATGCTTCACCATCCGCCCCTGGGCGTCATAGTCGGTGACGGAGAAGCTGGCCCGGGCCGGGGCCATGTTCGGGCCGCCCTCGATGGGCGACTCGGCGATCGAGCCGGAGATCCGCGTCCCGTCCGGCTTCATCAGCAAATACAGGAACGGCCGCTCGCTGGCGGCGCGCTCGATCAGGGACTGATTGACGGCGTCGATGCCCGCGCGGTCGTAGGCCGCCACGAGGGACCGCATCTCACGCGTAATGTTGCGGTCAGTTCGCCGCGTCGCCTCGCCCGCAGTCGCCAAATAGATGTAGGCGAGAAAGGCGCTGGCCGCCGCGGCGAACAGCGCCAGGAAAAGCAGCGTCAGCCGGAACGGCGTCGTGCGGAAAAGCCTGGGGAGGCGCATGACGCCGGACCGGCCTTAGGGATCGAGGCGATAGCCCGCGCCGCGCACGGTCTGCAGCATGGGCCGGTCAAAGCCCTTGTCAATTTTCGAGCGCAGGCGCGAGACATGGACGTCAATGACGTTGGTCTGCGGGTCGAAGTGATATTCCCAGACCTTTTCCAGCAGCATGGTGCGCGTCACCGACTGGCCGGCGTGCCGCATCATGAATTCCAGCAGCTGGAACTCACGCGGCTGCAGGTCGATCTCCTTGCCCTGGCGATGAACCGTGCGGGCGATGAGATCCATCTCCAACTCGCCGACCCGGAGCAGGGTCTGCACCGAGCCCGTCTCGCGGCGCCGAGAAAGCGCCTCCACCCGGGCGATGAGCTCAGCGAAGGCGTACGGCTTTACGAGGTAGTCGTCGCCGCCGGCCTTCAGCCCCTCCACACGGTCATTGATTTCGCCAAGCGCCGAAAGGAAGAGAACGGGGGTCTGGTCGCCTTCGCGCCGAAGGGTCTGGACCATGCTGACGCCGTCCATCTTCGGCATCATGCGATCGACGATCATCACATCGAAATCGCCGGCCTGAGCGGCCGAAAGCCCTGCCTCGCCATCGGCCGCGCGGACGCACTCGTGTCCCGCCTCGGTGAGGCCGCGCTCCATCACCTCCGCGGCCTCGATGTCGTCCTCGACAATCAGGATGCGCATGCTCCAGCCCCCCGCCTTCGCTATTCGCTGATCTTCAGCGGCAGGAACGAGGTGCGGCCGCCGCGATGGACGCCGAGCAGGATGCTCTGGCGATCAGCCTTCTTGGCGGCCGTAACCGCCGCCGCGACCTCTGCTGCGGTCGTGACGGGCGCCCCGTTGGCCTGGACGATGATGTCGTCGCGGCGAAGGCCCTTCAAAGCGGCGTCCGAGGACTGGTCGACGCTGGTGATCAACACGCCACGGAAGCCGGGATCCAGGTTCAGGCGACGGCGCGTCGCATCGTCGAGGGGCGCAAGCGCGAGCCCCATCACCACGGGGCGCTGGGCTTGACCCTCGGCTCCTTCACCGCCGCCGCGGCTCGGACCGCCCTGGGTGTTGTCGTTCGCAGCGAGCTCGCGCTCTGTCGGGCGAACGCCGGAACGGACCTCGACCACGCGGCGCTTGCCGGCGCGAATGACATCCAGACGCAGGACGTCGCCGGCCTTTGCCTTGGCTACTTCGCGCGTCAGCTCCGAAGAGGTCTTCACGCTCACCCCGTTGACGGAGGTGACGATATCCCCCGATTGCAGGCCCGCCTTCTCGGACGGACCGCCCGGCGAGACATTGGCGACGATGGCGCCGCGCTGGGAGCCAAGTCCCTGGGCCTCGGCCATTTCGGCCGTGAAGTTCTGGATGGTCGCGCCGATGTAACCGCGCGTCACCTTGCCGCCCGAGATGAGCTGCTTGGTGATCGAATCCGCCAAGTCCGCCGGAATGGCGAAGCCGATGCCAACCGAACCGCCAGACGGCGAGAAGATCGCGGTGTTGACCCCGATCACCCGGCCATAGACGTCGAAGGTCGGACCGCCCGAGTTCCCGCGGTTGATCGGCGCGTCGATCTGGATGAAGTCGACGAAGGTTTCGCCGATGTCGCGGCCATAGGCCGAGACGATGCCCGCGGTCGCCGTACCGCCGAGGCCGAACGGGTTGCCCACCGTGATGACCCAGTCACCGACCCGCGGCTTCGCGGCGTTCTCGAAATTTACGTACGGAAAGCCGGAACCTTCGACCTTCAGCACCGCCAGGTCCGTGCCTTCGTCGCGGCCGACGATGGTGGCGTTCAGCTCACGCTCGTCCTTGAGGACGACCTTGATCTCCTTGGCGTTCTCGACGACGTGGTTGTTGGTGACGATGTAGCCGTTGGCCGAGATAAAGAAGCCAGAGCCCGATGATTGCTGGCTGGGAAGGCGCTGGTTGCGGCCGCCTTGCTGCCCCTGCCCTTCTTCGCCCTCTTCGCCGCCGCCCGGCGGCTGACGCGGGATGATGTCGAAGGGGAAGTTCTCGAAGCCCGGCACGCGGCGCAGGGCCGAGGGGTCCACCTCGGACGTCACATTGATGGACACCACCGCCGGCGAGACCTTCTCGAAGATGTCGGCGAAGGAGAGCGGCGCGCCCGGCGGGGGAGCGAAGATCGGCGAGGTCGAGGTCCGCATCAGCAGTCCCCGGTCGACGGAAGATTCAGCACGCGGCTGATCGGCGAGGTTCGCGCCGGCCAAGGCGGCGGTGGCGACGCCCACGCCAGCGAGAGCGCCGAGGAGGTAACCGGTCTTCTTCGAGGTCATATGCCTTCAATTTCCCTGTAGGGCGGCGGGACTCAAACACCACGGCCCGCACCCGACAACCTAGGTTCGATGCCTGAGAGCGCAACGTCCCTCAAGTTACGTTTAGGTCACGCTCGGCGCGTCATAGCGTTCATTGTTTGGCGCAATCTTGTCATGCGGCTCAATCCTCCGACAGCCGCTTCAGACGTTCGGCCTCCTCGGGCGAGAGGCTTTCTTCCTCGATTCGGTTCCGAAAGCTTCGCATGAGCAGGAGCAGACCGGCGATGACCACGAGCAGCGGCGCGGCCCAGAGGGCCGCGTTGCCCCACGAAAAGGCAGGCTTCAGGAGAACGAATTCGCCATAGCGGTCGATCAGGTGCTGGCGGACCTCTTCGTCGCTCTTGCCCGCCTCGATCTCTTCGCGGACGAGACGGCGCAGGTCGGCGGCGAGCTCGGCGTTGGAGTCGTCGATGGACTCGTTCTGGCAGACGAGGCAGCGCACTTCGCGGAACATCTCCCGCGCCCGGGCCTCCTGGGCCGGATCAGCTAAGCGTTCGGCCGGGTCGGACGCCGCCGCCATGCACAAGGCCGCCGCGACAATCGTCGCCAAGCGCTTCACGCGGTCGCCTCCACCAGCCGCCGGCGGCCCGCCGCGATCCGCAGGCGCCGATCGCTGAGTGAGATCGCGCCACCGACGGCCATGATCGCCGGTCCGATGAAGATCAGCAGCGCCCAAGGGTTCCAATAGGCGCGGACCAGCCACACCGGCTGTCCGGCGGCGTCACGCCGCTCGCCGAGGACGACGTAGAGGTGATCGAGGCCCCGGGTGCAGATCGCCACCTCGGAGGTCGTCTGTCCGCCTGCGGGATAGAACCGCCGTTCGGGGCTCGGGGCGCAGATCTCGGCGTCGCCCTTGAAGGCGCGCAGCAGGCCGCGCTCGGCTTCGTAATTGGGACCATCGACGCTGCGGATGTCGTCCAGCACGAGACTGTATTCGCCAAGGGTCAAGCCGCCGCCGATGGGCAGGACCTCGGCCGCCTCGAGCTTCCACCCCGTTTCAAAACAGGCGCCGAGGACGAATACGCCAAGACCGAGGTGCGCCAAGGTCATGCCCCATGCGCCGCGCGGCAGGCCGGTCAGGCGCCGCCACGTCTCGGCCCCGCTGGCGCGGAAGGCGCGCGTCCGCTCCGCCAGTTCGACGAGCGCTCCGACGACGAGCCAGGCTCCCATGGCGACACCCGCCGCCGAAAACGCCTTGCGCGGGCTGATGAGCGCGAAAGCGGCGAAGCCGCAGGCCAGGGCGATGAGCGCCGCGATCCAGAGGCGCTGCAACACGCCGTGCAAGTCTCCCCGCTTCCAGGCCAGCAACGGCCCGGCGGGCAGGATCAGCGCCATGACCGCCATCAACGGCGTGAAGGTCAGGTTGAAGAAGGGAGGTCCGACGGAGATGGCCTCGCCGGTCGCGGCTTCCCGCATCAGCGGATAAAGCGTGCCGAGGAGCACCGTCGCCGTGGCGGCCGCCAGCAGGATGTTGTTCAGCACCAGCGCGCTCTCGCGGCTGATCGGAGCAAAGACGCCGCCGCGGCTAAGGCTAGGCGCCCGCCAGGCGAAGAGCGCGAAACCGGCGCCGGCCGTGACGCCCAGGATGATCAGCAGCAGCACGCCGCGCGTGGGATCGACTGCAAAGGCGTGGACCGAGGTGAGCACGCCCGACCGGACGAGGAACGCGCCCAGCATGGAAAACGAGAACGCCGCTAGGGCGAGGAACACCGTCCAGCCGGCAAGGGCCCCGCGCTTTTCCGTGACGATGGCCGAATGGAGCAGGGCCGCGGCGATCAGCCAGGGCATGAAGCTGGCGTTCTCCACCGGGTCCCAGAACCACCAGCCGCCCCAGCCGAGCTCGTAATAGGCCCAGAACGCGCCCAGGGTGATGCCGATGGTGAGGGCGCTCCATGCGGCCAGCGTCCAAGGGCGCACCCAGCGGGCCCAGGCCGCATCCACGCGGCCTTCGATGAGGGCTGCGACGGCGAACGAGAACACCACCGACATGCCCACATAGCCGAGATAAAGCGCCGGCGGATGGAAGGCGAGCGCCGGGTCCTGCAGCAGCGGGTTGAGCGAGCGTCCTTCCACCGGAGGCGTCGCCAGCCGGACGAAAGGATTTGACGCAAAGACGGTATAGGCGAGGAAGACCACGCCCAAGGCCCCTTGGGTCGCGACCGTCAGGCTCTTCAGACCGGCCGGAAGATCCCGGCCGAAGGCGGCCACGGCCGCACCGCAGCCGGTCAAGGCCAGGCACCAGAGGAGCATCGATCCTTCGTGGCTGCCCCAGGTCCCGGCGACCCGATAGAGCAGCGGCTTGGCGGAATGGGAGTTGGCGGCCACGTTCGCGACCGAGAAGTCGGAAACGACGAAAGCGTGCATCAGGGCCGCAAAGGCGACCAGCAGGGCCACGAACGCGGCTACGGCCGCGCCCTGCCCCGCCCCCGCCAGGGCCGACGAACGACGCCAACGCGCGCCGGCCGACAGCAGGGCCTGCGCCAGCGACAAGACCAAAGCCAGGGCGAGCGAAAAGGCGCCGATCTCGACGGTCATGGCCGGGACGCCTCGGTTTGATAGCTAGGGGGCGGCGCACCCTCGCCGCGCCATTCACCCTGTTCCTTCAGAGCCTTGGCGACCTCTCGAGGCATGTAGCGCTCGTCGTGCTTGGCGAGAACCTGGCGTGCTTCGAACTCGCCATCGGCCCGGAAGGCGCCGGTCGCCACGATGCCCTGGCCTTCGCGGAAGAGATCGGGCAGGTCGCCGGAGAAATGCACCTTCGCGGTGGCCTGCTGGTCGGCGACGACGAATTCGACCCGCCCGTCCGGATGTTTGACCACGCTTCCCGGCTGCACGAGGCCGCCGAGTTGCACCGAGCGCCCGATCGGAGGCTTAGCGGCGGCCGCCTGGGCCGGCGTATAGAAGAACGAGATCGAGTCGGAGAGTCCCCACAGCGTCAGTCCCGCCGCGAGAGCGAGCACCGGCGCAATGGCCGCGATCAGGTAGAGCCTGCGCCGAGCTTTGCGGGATTTGGGGAGCCAACCGCTCATCGCGCGGCGTCCGTCTTTGCGGCCGCATCGAGCGCCTGCAGCACGTCCGAACGGCCGGCGTAGCGCGCGCGGGCCGAGGCGAGGGCGGCGTCCCGCTTGGCGGCGTCGCCAAGCACCGCATAGGAGCGCACCAGGCGGACCCAGCCCTCCGGATCGTCCGGCTCGGCCTCCAGACGGGCCGCCAGGCCGCCCACCATGCCCTGGACCGCGGCCATCTGAGCCTCGTCGAAGCCTGGCGCCGGCTTTCCTTCCGCCTCCGCGATCGCCTCACGCACGGCCGCACGACGGGGATCGGTGGCCGGCAGCTCCTCGGCCAGCGCTCGCCACGCGGCGAGCCCACCTTCGCGGTCTCCAGCTTCGATCCGCGCCCGGGCGAGGTGGAAGCGGGCGTTCACCGCCTTCGGGTCCCGCTTGAGCGCTTCCTGGAAGGCGGCCTGGGCCTGATCGGTCACCGGCCCCTGCGCCTGCATCACGAAGGCCTCTCCCAGACCTTCCCAGAGATCTGCGCGCGTCGGCGCGAGCTCGACCGCTCGGCGCATGGCGCGTACCGCCTGGGCCGGGTTGTCCGAGGCCATCTCAGCCTGGGCGAGATAGGCATAGGCTTCGGGGTCATCGCCCCGTTCCTTGATCAGGGCGCGCAGAACCACGGCCATCTCAGGGGGGGCGAGGGTCGCCGGATCAGCAAGCCGCCATTGCGCCACGCGCGCGGCGAACGGTTGGTCGCGAAAGGCGGGCGAACCCACCAGGAAGTAGACGCCCAGCGCAACGAGAGGAGTTAGAGCGGCGATAGCGAGGATCGGCCGGCGGGCGCTCACATCCGCCTTCCAACCCTCGACTGGCCCGTCCGCGGCCGCGAGCAGACGGCGAGCGGCTTCGGCCCGGGTCGTTGCGCGTTCATCTTCCGGTATCAGCCCACGCTCGGCGAGGTCGTCGATCTCTCGAAGCTGACGACGATAGAGCGCGGTCGTCGGGTCGTTCGCGCCGGCGGCCTGCGCCGCGCGCGCCGAACTCCACAGGATGAGGCCGGCGCCGAGCGCCGAAAGCACGCCCGCGACCACCCAGAACGTGATCATGGCGCGGCTTTATCCGAAAGAGCGCGCCAGTTCTACAGGGCCGATCGGCGCATTCGCCGAAATGCTAATCCAAGGCCAGGGCGCCGCCCCTACGGCCGCTGGGAAGCGCTGCGAAGGCTGCAGTAGTTCGCCGCCGAACGATTTCGCCCGCGCGCGGCTCGCGGATCTGGCCGGCGAACTCCGCCGCCGCGTCCAGCAGCAGCCGGGCGTTGTCGCGATCACGAGCTTCCCCTTCGCGGACGGCGGCAAGCACGTCCTCCACGTACTGATCAAGCGCCTGTTCGGCTTCCTCGATCATCCGCGCTCGGGTCGAAGCGAAGCCCCCGTAGTTGGCGCTGGCGCGAACGCCCTCGACGAAGGCCAAGAGGCCGCGGGCGCGTTCGAGCCGGCCATTGTCCGGAGGAAGATCAAGGCGTGGCTCGGAGATGACGCCGCGCGCTGAGCGCACCTTCTGGCTTGGGAAAAGCGCTCCCTGGATTTTCGGGAGCTCGCGTAGTCTCGCTTCGACGATGCTGGCGAGGCCTTGTTTCTGTTTCTGGATCCGTCCGCCCCAGCCGCCGTCGCGCGAGAGCTCGATGGCGTTCTCCAGTTCGGCGATCTGCCGCGTGAGCGTCTCCACGGCCTCTGCGGCCGCCTCTCCCGAGGCTCGGCCGCCATCGAGATCGAACTTGGCGACCGACGCCAGGCCAAGGTCGATCGTGTCCATCAGGCGGGTGGCGAAGACGGCCAATTCCGAGCCCGCCAAATAGGCTTCGGCCGGTCGGTCCATCACCGCCGACACGATCCGCAGGATCGCCCAGGGTTCGGTCAACTGCGCGGCCAGCATCTCGAAGAAATACGGCCCGAGATCGTCGCCTGTCCGGCAGGCGTCGCGGTAGGCGATGCGCACCGCGGCCGCTCGCTCCTGGCTGGTGCGGATGATCCACTGAGGCAACTTCATCGTCGCCCGGCGAACAACGGGCGCAATGGTCAAGCAAGCTCGCAGCGCGAGGACGCCGTTCGGTTGCGCGTCTTCCACGAGCTTCAGCGCGGACACGATCTGCGGCTGCTCGCCTATGTCGATCTCGTCGAGCAACTTTTCGACCAGAAGGTCGAAGGGCTCGCTGGTGGTGAGGCCCGGCTCATAGGTTTCAAGCGCCAAGGCCGCCTTCTCCACCTCCGCCGGTGCGATCGCGCAAAGTCCACGCCAGAGCAGCGGCAAGGCCGGGGCGGCGAAGCTGAGGCCCGCGGCGGCGGACCGGCCGAACAGGGGCGCTATCGGCTCCAGCACCTGGTTGCGCAAAATCCGTTCCGCGACTTCCGCCTCCACCACCCTACGCACGCCGGCCAGGGCCGTGTCGCCGCCGGCCGTCGTCAGGGCTGCGCGCAAGCCGTCTACGACCTTGTCGGGCGCGCTGGCCACGAGACCGCGGACAATATCGAGCTTGGCGTCGGGCAGGCCCGGCATCGGTGGTTTTGCTCCGGCGCGAAAGACTTCCGCGCAAGCATGCGACCATGGCCAAGCTGAGTTAAGGCTTCCAAAACGCCCGCGTCACGCCTCGGCGCGGGGCAGTTCCATTTCCACCAGAAGGCCGCCCAGACGCCCCTGCCCCAGCTTTAGCCAGCCGCCGTAGGCGCGCGAAAGCTCATCGATGATCGACAGACCAAGCCCCGAACCCGGGGCGGTTTCATCGAGCCGGGCGCCGCGGCGAACCACCGCCTCCCGCTGTTCGGGCGTGAGGCCCGGCCCGTCGTCCTCTATGGTCAGGCGCAGCCGATCGCCAGGCGCGGCCGCGGCCCGCACGCGGACCTTTCGGCGGCACCACTTTCCGGCGTTTTCCATGGCGTTCCCGGCCAGTTCCAACAAATCTTGGCGCTCGCCTTGGAAATATAGGTCGTCAGGCGCGTCCCAATCGATCTCGACGCCCTTGTCCTGGAAGATGCGCTCCAGGGTGCGAGCGAGTTCGTCGAGCACGTCGGCGACGGACGTGCGCTCTCCCGAGCCCTGCATCCGCGCAGCCGCCCGGGCGCGACGCAGATGGTGGTCGACCTGCTGGCGCATGGCCTCGGCCTGGGTCTCGACGACGCCCGCGAGCGAACCGCCCGTTTGCCGCGCCTCGGTCAACATGACAGAGAGCGGCGTCTTCAGCGCGTGCGCAAGGTTGCCGACGTGGGTGCGTTGCCGCTCCACGACCTCCTGGTTGTGCGCCATCAAGGCGTTGAGTTCGTCGGCGAGCGGGGCGAGCTCGCTGGGATAGGCGCTCTGGACCCGCTCAGCCTTGCCCCGCCGCACGTCGGCGACCTCCCTGCGCAGAGCGAAAAGCGGGTTAAGGCCCACCCGGACCTGGATCACCACGGCTGCGATCATGCCCACGCCGAGCAGCAGAAAGGCGATCGCGGTGGCGGTGATGAAGCCACGCACGTCCCGGTCCACCGGGCTGCGATCCTCGGCCGCCATGAAGACCACCGGGGCGCCGCGGCCGGGCAACTTGGCCTGTGTCGCCATGGCGCGCAGGGGCTCGTTGAGCGGCCCGCTGGTGTTGTAGGAAACCGGCTGCCCCGGCTCAGCGTCCAGCCGCTTGACGATATCGTCCGGCGACTTCAACTCGCTGTCCCACAAGGAGCGTGAGCGGACGAGAACCTTCAGCTTGCCGTCAGGCGCCGGTTCGGCGATCTGCCAGTACTTGCCGGAAAACGCCCTAAGCGCGCGAAGATCGGTCAGGGCGGGCGCCACGACCTCGCCCTTCTCGGCGATGGTGGTGCCGGCGGTCAGATTGTCGATGAGCTCCAGCAGCCCCTGATCGAAGCGGCGGATCGCCGCCTGCTGAAAGAGCAACGCCAGCACCAAGGCCGAGACCAGCAGCACCGCGAGGCTCCAGCCCGCGGCCAGGATCACCAGCCGCCGGACGAGCGAGGGCTGGCCGAGCGCCTGCATCGTCACGGCTTAGCCGCCTCGCCCCCCAACTCCTCTGACGGCGCGGTCAGGCGATAGCCGAGGCCGCGCACCGTCTCGATCCGATCAGCGCCGATCTTCTTGCGCAGACGGCCGATGAACACTTCGATGGTGTTGGAGTCGCGATCGAAGTCCTGATCGTAAAGATGCTCGACCAGTTCCGTGCGGCTGATGACCCGGCCCTGATGCATCATCAGATAGTGCAGCAGCCGGTACTCCAAAGACGTCAACCGCAGCGGCTCCCCGTTGACGCTAGCGCGCGCCGCGCGCGGATCCAGGCGCAGACCACCCAGTGAAAGGCTCGGCGCCGCATGCCCCGCCGATCGCCGCAGCAGCGCCCGCAAGCGGGCCAGCAATTCTTCCGTATGGAACGGCTTGGTCAGGTAGTCGTCGGCTCCGGCGTCGAAGCCGGCGACCTTTTCGCTCCACGCGCCGCGTGCGGTCAGGATCAGCACCGGTACGCCGATGTTTTCGCGCCGCCAGCGCTCAAGCACCGAAACCCCATCGACCTTCGGCAGGCCAAGATCGAGGATCACCGCGTCATAGGGTTCGGTCTCGCCGAGGAACTGCGCCTCTTCACCGTCCGGAGCGTGATCCACGGCATAGCCGGCGTCGCCGAGCGCGGACTTGAGCTGGCGCGACAGGTCCGGATCGTCCTCGACCAACAAAATACGCATGAGAGTCCCTAACCGCCCTGACGGGAAATGATCGCGCCGGTCTGCGCGTCCACGACGAAGATGATCACGCGACCGTCGTTTGTCTGCCACTGGACGAAATAGGCCGGCCGGCCGCCGGCGTCGCCCTGGGTCGTGTTCAGCTGGCGTCCCGGGGTGCGCGCGGCGATCGTCGCGATGACCTGCTGCAGCGGCACTTGCCTGCCGCCACGCACAGCAGCGCGCGCCGCGTCCTGGTCGCCCCGGCCGCCATAGGACGGGCGGCCATAGTCAGGGTACGGCTGAGCGAGCGCCGCGGGAGCGGCGGCCAGCAGCGCGGCGATGACAAGAAGGCGTTTCATGAACACCAGGAATAGAGGCCGATCACTGAACCGAGGCTGAATACGGAATTTATGAAGCTCCCGGACGCCTCTGTCATCAAAGGCGGGCGGCCTACTTCTTCTTTGGCGTGTAGGGCCGCTCTTTTCGCCAACGTTCCGCGAACCGCTCCAGTTCGGGATCGGGCTGTTCCGGCAACATAAGCACGATGCGGGCGAGCAGGTCGCCTCGCTTTCCGCGGCTGTCGGAAAGGCCCCTGCCCTTCAGGCGCAACGACTGGCCGCTGTTGGCGCCCTTGGGCACCGTCAGAACGACGACGCCATCGGGCGTGCGCGCCTCCACCTTGCCGCCGAGAACCGCGTCCGGAATGGAGACGGGCAGATCCATGACGAGGGCGTTCCCTTCCCGCCGATAGATCGGATGCGGCCGCACGACGAGTTCGATGAACGCGTCGCCGGGCCCGCCTCTCCCCGGGGAGCCCTGGCCCTTGAGACGCAAGGTCTGCCCGTCGTCGGCGCCTTTGGGTATGGTCACGTCGATGGTGCGCCCATCGGAGAAGGCGATGCGCTTCTTGCCGCCGTGGATCGATTCTTCGAGGTCGATCTCGAGCTTGGCCCGCACGTCCGAGCCGCGCTGGGAGAAGCCGCCAAATCCGCCGCCGCCACCGCGACGGCCGAGGATTTCGCCGAAGAGGTCGCTGAGATCGACACCTTCCATCTGTTCGGCGTGGCGGCCGGCGCCGCCGCCCCACGGACCGCCGCCCTGGCCTCCGAACGGACCCCCGCCGCCGAAGCCGCGCATGGTTTCGCGGCCATCGGCGTCGATCTCGCCAGCGTCGAACTTCTTGCGTTTCTCGGCGTCTCCGATGATGTCGAAAGCGGCGCTGACGCGCTTGAACCGCTCTTCAGCCGCCTTGTCCCCGGGGTTGGTGTCCGGGTGATGCTGCTTGGCGAGCTTGCGGAACGCCTTGCGGATCTCGTCGGCGCTCGCGCCGCGAGAGACGCCTAGCTCCTGATAGGGATCGCGCGCCAAAGAAAAAACCTCTCAAAGTTTGTGGGAACTCAGGTTCACTCAATTAGGCCGTTTGTTCTACGGCGCAAGCACTCTTGTGACATTTTTGCCACAAGAGTGCTTCAACCTACTCGCGCCCGCGCTCCTCCAGCAAATCCCAGGCGGCATATTGGATCGCATCCTCGGGGTCGCTCAGTTCATCTTCGTTGATGGTCTCGCCACGGATGGAGACGCCGGCCTGGTGAACGCTTTCCGGATCGCCGGAGATCAGAGGATGCCAGTCCGCCAGGCCGCGCCCCTCGTGGATGCGCCGGTAGGCGCAGCTGAGCGGCATCCATCGCAGGTCCTCGATGTTGTGCGGCGTCAGCTTGATGCAATCTGGCACATGACGTTTGCGCTCGGGATAGTTGGTGCAGGCGCAGGCCTGGGAGTCGAACAGACGGCAATGGACGCGCGTGGGGAAGATCTCTCCGGAATCCTCGTCCTCGAACCGCACGAGACAGCAGAGCCCGCAACCATCGCACAGGCTCTCCCATTCGGAGACCGTCATCTGCTCGAGGGATTTGGTTTCCCAGAAAGGCCTCGAAGCCATGCTACAGGCGCCCTACACAAGCCAAAATACGCCGCCCCAGTTTACCCGTGACCGACGACAACCACGACTCCAGCCGCGCTGACGGTCCAAAAGGAGGCCTTCGCCCAGGCCAGCCCTCTTCTGCGCCGCCGCCGGAAGAGCCTTTCCGCGCCGACCTGCCGCCTAAGCGCCGCAAAGGCAAGCTTGGCTGGGCGATCCTCAAGTGGTTCTCGATCGTTCTGGCGGTCGTCGCGGCCATCGGCGCCGGCGCGGCGCTCTATGCCTGGAACTATGTCGACAATACCTACCTGCAGGATCTTCCAGAGGTTCCATCGCGGCAGGAGATCTACAGCGCCACCCGCGCGCCGGCGATCCGCTTCTATGACATGAATGGCGACTTCATCGCTTCGCGCGGCCCGCAGTACGGCGAGCACGTCCGCCTCGATCGGCTCCCCGACTACGTGCCGAAGGCTTTCCTCGCCGCGGAGGACCGCCGGTTCTACCGTCACGGCGCCATCGACCTCTGGGCGATCGGGCGCGCCGCCTACGCCAACCACAAGGCAGGGCGGATAGTCGAAGGCGGCTCGACCATCACCCAGCAGCTCGCCAAGGGCATGTTCCTCACCCCCGAGCAGAACCTGAAGCGGAAGATCCAGGAGGCGGCGCTCGCCCACCGGCTCGAGCAGATGTTCAGCAAGGACGAGGTGCTGGAGCTCTATCTCGACCGCATCTATTTCGGCGCCAACACCTTCGGCCTGGACGGCGCGGCCCGCACCTATTTCGGCAAGTCGGCCAGCCAGCTCACGCTCTCCGAAGCCGCGTTGCTGGCGTCCCTGCCCAAAGCGCCCTCACGCATGGCCCTGCACCGCAACATGGACCGGGCGCTCGAACGGCAGCGGCTGGTGCTCGAACGCATGCGCGGCGAGGACTGGATCAGCGAAGGGGAGATGCGTCGCGCCCTTTCCGAGCGGCCGCAGCTCGCCTCGACCGCCCTAGCGAACGAAGGGGACGAAGGCTACCTGATCGATTACGCTCAGGCCGAGGTGCTGAAGATGGTGGGCGAAAACTCGCCTGACCTCGCCGTCACCCTCACCATCGATCCGCGCCTGCAGAAGGCTGGTGCCGAGGTCCTTCGCCGCATCGTCGAAACGGACGGCGCCGCCAGCGGCGCGAGCCAAGGCGCAATGGTGGCCATCGACTCCACTGGGGCGATCCGCACCATGGTCGGGGGCGTCGACTACTCGAAGAGCGTGTTCAACCGGGCTGTCCAGGCACGTCGGCAGCCGGGCTCCAGCTTCAAGCCCTTCGTCTACGCCGCAGCCATGGAAAAGGGCGTCCTGCCGAGCGACATCCGCCGCGACGAGCCCGTGAAGATCGGCGACTGGGAGCCCAAGAACTACGGCGGGCGCTATCGTGGCGCCGTCACGGTGGAGACCGCTCTCGCACAGTCGCTGAACACGGTCGCCGTGCGTCTGGGCGAGGAGGTGGGCACCGCGGCCATCGCCAACCTGGCCAGCCGGTTCGGGATCACCACCCTGCCACCGAACCCCAACCTTTCGGTGTCGCTTGGGGCCTATGAGGTTCCGCTGATCGAGATGACTTCGGCCTATCAGGTGTTCCAGCAGGCCGGGAACCGGATCACGCCATTCATCGTCGCCGAGATCCGCACGGTCGACGGCCAGGCGCTCTTCACCCACCAGACGGCGTCTCCCGTGCCGGCCTACGACATCCACTGGGCGAGCATGATGGTGAAGATGATGCAGAAGGTGGTGACCGAGGGCACGGGCGCGCGGGCGAACTTCGGCCGGCCCGCCGCGGGCAAGACCGGGACCAGCCAGAACTGGCGGGACGCGTGGTTCATCGGCTTCACGCCCGACTACGTCGCCGGCGTCTGGGTGGGCAATGACGATGATCGTCCGATGAACCAGGTGACCGGCGGTCAGGTCGCCGCGGCGATCTGGCGCGATTTCATGGCCACGGCGCACATGAACCTGCCGCCGCACGACTTCGACTGGCTGCTGCCCGATCCGGAGCCGGTCTACGAGGACGATCCTCGCAACGGCTTCTACGAAGGCCTGCAGTTCGACTTCGAGACCGCGGCGCTCGCCGGTCCGCCCGTGCCCGTGCCGCCACCGCAGCCGGCGACGCCGCAGCTCATCCTGCCCCCCGCGCCCGATCTTGCGCAGCCTCAGCCGAACTGAGGGGTCGCATCGGGGCGCTGGGATCGCTATGTGGCTGGCTCGATGAAGCCCCCCGTTCTCGCCCTGAAAGACGTCCGTCTCGCCGACGGTCCCAAGATGCTGTTCGACGGCGTGGACCTGGCGGTGGAGCCACGCTCCCGCGCCTGCCTGGTCGGGCGCAACGGCGCGGGCAAGTCCACCCTGCTCAAGATTCTCGCAGGCGCGATCCAGGCCGACGAGGGCGAGCGCACCGTCCAGCCGGCGACCCGCATCGCCTATGTGCCGCAGGAGCCCGACATCTCCGGCGAGACGCTGCTTGACTATGTGGTCGCCGGCGGCGCCGAGCCCCATCGCGGCGAGGCGGCTCTGGAGCTCTTCGGCGTCGATCCCGCCAAGGCCGCCAAGGGCCTCTCCGGCGGCGAGATCCGGCGCGTCGCCCTCGCCCGCGCCTTCGCGGAAGAGCCGGACGTCATCCTGCTGGACGAGCCCACCAACCACCTGGACATCCTGGCGATCGAGACGCTGGAAGCCGAGCTCGCGGCATCCCGCGCGGCGCTCGTCATCGTCAGTCACGATCGGGCCTTCCTAGAGCGCGTCACCAATCGCTGCTTCTGGCTTGAGCACCGGCGGGTGCGCCGTCTCGACAAGGGATTTGCGGCGTTCGACGAGTGGGTGGAGCGCATTCTCGCCGCCGAGGCCGAGGAGGCCCGCCGTCTCGATAAGCAGCTGGAGAAGGAAGAATACTGGCTTCGCCGGGGCGTGACGGCCCGCCGGGCCCGTAACGAAGGCCGCCGCCGAGCCTTGATCGAGCTGCGCAAGGTCAAGGTCGAACGCATGCGCGAGGTGCGCGGCGAGCTGTCGATGGGGCTGGCCACCTCGGGGCTTTCGGGCCAGCGGGTCGCGGAGGTGAAGCACATCTCCAAGGCGTTCGGCGATCGGACGCTCGTGAAGGACTTCTCCACCCGCATCATGCGCGGCGACCGCGTCGCCATCGTCGGTCCCAATGGCGCGGGCAAGACCACCCTGGTCAAGCTGCTCCTGGGCGAACTGACGCCGGACACCGGCAGCGTGAACCTCGGGGTGAACCTGGAGATCGCCTATATCGACCAGGGCCGCGCCGACCTGAAGCCGGACATGACCCTGCGGGACGTGCTGACGCCGCTCGGCGGGGACCAGGTCATGGTACGGGGCCAACCCAAGCACGTCGCAGCCTACGCCAAGGAATTCCTCTTCACCGACAGCCAGATCCGCCAGCCGGTTCGCAGTCTTTCCGGCGGGGAACGCAATCGCCTGCTGCTGGCCCGCGCGCTGGCGACGCCCGCCAATCTCCTGGTCCTCGACGAGCCGACCAACGACCTCGACATGGACACCCTCGACCTGCTCGAGGACCTGCTCGCGGACTACGAGGGCACCTTGATCCTGGTCAGCCACGACCGCGACTTCGTCGATCGGCTGGCGACCTCCACCATCGCCCTGGACGGCCACGGCAAGGTGGTTGAGACGCCAGGCGGCTGGCAGGACTTTCTCTCCCAGAACCCTGGCTTCTTCCGGTCGGTGGCCGCCGCCGCTGCTGCGCCCGCACCATCCAGACCGCCTCCTGTTCGATCGGAGCCGACGAAGCCGACCAAGCTCTCCTACAAGGATCAGCGGCGGTTGGAGGAGTTGGACGTCCTGCTCGCTCGCCTGCCGGACAAAATCGCCAAGCTGGAAGACGAACTCGCCGACCCCAATCTCTACGCCCGCGATCCGCAAGGCTTCGCGCGGATCAGCGCCGGGCTCGAAGCGGCTCGCACCGAGCTTGCGACCGCCGAAGAGGAATGGCTCGAACTCGAGGAGCGCCGCGAGGCGCTGACCCGGTAGTCAACGAAGGAAGCACTCCACTCCCACCCGATCGCAGAAGGCCTGGGCCTCCGCCCTGCTTTGAAAGCCTTCGACCAGGGCGCGGTAATAGGTCTTTCCGCCGACGGCCACCTTCCGCACCTGCGTCGATTGCGGCGGCGCAACCGATCCCTTCAGTTTCGCGAGAGCCTCGCGCGCCTGCCGCTCCGTGGACGATGCGGCGATCTGCGCAGCCACCTTTCCAGGCTTTGCGGCTCGCGGCCGTGACGACACGACCTGCCCAGCTGCTGGCTTGGACGGTGTCGGCGGCGGCGGTTCCAGTTGCGCTCGGAGGGCCGGCGCCCGCCCGAGCGTGTTGTCGGGCAAGGGCCGATATCCGGCTTCCACAGCCGTGATCATAGGCGCGTCTGGATCATCGAGATTGGCGGGCGCCCGCGCCAGCCTGGCGGGCCGCTCAGCGGGCGGCGTTTCGATCGCCTTGCGCGCGTCACGCGTTACACGAGGCTTCGGCGGGGCTTCTTTCGGGGCTGCTTCAGACGCGGGTCCACAGAGCGCTCGGTTGACGCTGGAGAGATAGGCGCCTGGCGAGGGCTGCGCCCAATCGCCAGGGACCTGACGGACGATCGCCAATCCCTTGCTGTTCGGCTCCGAGTAGATCGTCATTCGCGTGACGAGATCGCGTCGACGCGCGCAGTCGACGTTCAGGGTCGATCGCATGGATCGGTAGCCGAAAGCCTGGGCCGCTTCCTCCGACACCACCTCGCCATGGAGCACGACGCCTTCAAGGACGCCGCCGCCCGCACTCGCTCGGCCGCGCTCGCGAATGGCGACCACCAGGCCGCCGCGGGCGAATACGACGGCCCCCCGGCTCAGCCCGGCGCCGGCGACCGCCCGACGTTCGGCGGCGCTCAACTCGACCGCCTGCGGCGCAGCCGCCTCCGCCAAGCCCAGCCAGGCTGCGAGGGCTACGATCAGGCCTGCACGCCGGTTCACGGCTCCGCCTCTTCTTAACCATGAGTGTAGAGGCAGGAGGTCGCATAGATCACCACTTCAGAACAGAGTGTCGCTCTGAAATTCGAAGGTTTTTGCGCCCCTGCGAGGTCGCCGCTTCACCCGCCCCATCAACGTCGGCGATGCGACATACTGTCCCTCGGCGGGCGTCCTTAAGTCCTTGTTGTCCAAGGTTGTGTTTCGCTTCGCAGGAACCCGAGGAACTCCTCATGCCGGCCCGCAAGTCGCAGCTTCACAACCTGGCGCTCGGCGGCGGTCTTACGCTTGTTTTCGCCGCCTGCACCGCATTCAGCCTAGCCCTCACCCGCGCTGGTGAGGGCATCGCCGTGGTGTGGATGGGCGGTGGCGTCTTGGCCGCGGCGTTCCTGCTGACGCCGCTGCGCTGGAGCGTCGGCATCGGCGTCCTGTGCGGCGTCTTTCAACTTGGCTGTAATCTGGCGCTCGGCAATTCGGCCGTCACCTCCGCCACCTTCCCCCTGCTGACGATCGGCGAAGCGGCGGCTGCGGCCTGGCTGGCGCGCAAGGTCTGCGGGCCCGCCATGCGTCTCAACAACCTTGTACGCCTGGGGCGGCTGATCGTACTGGCGGTCGCCCCCGCCACCGGCCTGGCCGCGATCATCGCAGCGGACGTCTTCACGCTCTATGGCCGCAGCTTCAATGTCGTGTTGGCGAGCTGGTTCTATGGCCACGCCCTCGGAATGGCCATCGTGCTTCCCGCCATCCTGCTGGTGGCGCGTCCGGACATGGTCCGGGACTTCCGCCGCTCATTTGCCGAAGAGTTCGGCCTCTATCTGCTGGTCGCGGCGGTGTCGGCCGCCGTCTTCGCGCCGGGCCGCTTCCCCACCTCGCTGGTGCTTCTCCCGGTCATGACCTTGGTGGCGTTCCGCCTGGGACCGCGCGGCGCGGCGTTGGGCGCGCTCATCACGGCGGTGATCGTCGCGGTCATGGTGGTCAAGCTGCCGTTCGCGCCCGCCCGTATCGACTGGAGCTTCGCCGAAAAGACTCGGAGCCTGCAGTTCCTGATCGCTATCTGCTTCTTCACGAGCCTTGCGACCGCCATGGCGATCTCCGACCAGAAGCGACTGAAGCGCCTCTGGGCCACTCGAACGCGGCTGGCGCGGGCCGCCCAAGCACGGGCTGTGGCGGCCGGGAAGGCGAAGACGGACTTCCTCGCCACGATGAGCCACGAGATCCGGACCCCGATGACCTCCATCGTCGGCTTCACCGAGGTGCTGCTGAAGCGGCCGGACCTTCCCGAGCCCGCGCGGCGGCAATTGGCGCTCATCGACAGGGCCGGCGCCTCCCTGCTGACCGTGGTGAACGACATTCTCGACTTCTCAAAGGTCGAGGCCGGCGAAGTCATCCTGGATACTGCGCCCGCCACACCGCGCGCGGTGGCGCAGGACGCCCTCGCGATCGTTGCCGAGGCGGCGCGCCGGAAGGGCCTCGACCTGCAACTCAGCTTCATTGGACCGGTGGACCGGCCGGTGCTGATCGATGACCTGCGCCTGCGGCAGGTGCTGCTCAATCTGCTCTCCAACGCCATCAAGTTCACAGACCGCGGCCGGGTTCGCCTGGAAGCTCAGGCGATCGAACGCGAAGACCGCATGGCCTTGTGCTTTCGCGTCTCCGACACTGGCGTCGGACTTACCTCCGATCAGGCCGCCCGGCTGTTCAGGCGGTTCAGCCAGGGCGATTCCTCGATCAGCCGCACTCATGGAGGCACGGGACTCGGCCTCGCCATCTGCAAGGGCTTGCTCGAGCTCATGGGCGGCAGGATCGAGTTGGAGAGTCAATTGGCCGGCGGTTCGGTCTTCCGCGTCGAGATCGAGGCGACGATCGCCGAGGGGGAAATGGCCACGCCCAAGGCCGAACCGCCCTCCGGACCGCTTGCCGCCAAGATCCTGCTTGTCGACGATCATCCGGCCAACCGGGAACTCGGCGCCACGGTGCTCGGCATTCTCGGCTGCGAAGTGACGGTCGCCGAAGACGGCGAGGAGGCGCTGGCGACAGCGGCTTCACGCGCCTTCGATCTCATCCTCATGGACGTGCACATGCCACGGATGGACGGCCTGGAAGCGAGTCGGCGCATTCGCGCCCTTGGCGGGGCCAACGCCGTCCTGCCGATCCTCGCCATGAGCGCCGATGTCATGCCGGAGGTGGAGGCCGCCTGCCTGGAAGCCGGCATGAACGCTGCGATCGGCAAGCCGATCCAAATACCGGCCCTACATGCGGCCCTCGCCAAGTGGCTCGGTGCGCAGGGTGACGCTGCGGCGGCCTGAGCGCCACGCCAACTCGCCCTTGGAACGAAGCGCGCCTGCGCATAGGCTCCCGCCCGATCGAAGTCGGGGGGTGTTCATGAAGGTCCTGCGTCTAGCCGCCATCGCACTTGCGGCTCTCGTCTGCGCCTGTTCGCCAAGCAAACAGGAGCAGGCCGCCGGCGCGCCGGGCGGCAAGACCGTGATCCGCTTCGCCACCGACTGGCGCGCCCAGGCTGAGCAAGGCGGCTTCTACCAGGCCCTGGCGACCGGCGAATACGCCAAGCGCGGCCTGGACGTGCAGATCGTTCAGGGCGGACCGGGCGTGAACGTGCCTCAACTCCTCGCCTCAGGCGCCGTCGAGGCCGGCATGGGCTCGAACAGCTTCATCGTCATGAATCTCGCCAAGGAGAACATCCCGGTGAAGGCCGTGGCCGCGATGATGCAGAAGGATCCGCAGGTCCTGATCGCCCATCCGGACCAGGGACTCGAAAAGATCGCGGATCTGAAGGGCCGGCCCATTCTGCTTTCCGATGCGTCGGTGACCGCCTTCTGGGTCTGGCTGAAGTCGAAATATGGTTTCAGCGACGACCAGATCCGCAAGTACACCTTCAACGCCGCGCCGTTCCTCGCCGACAAGCGCGTGGTGCAGCAGGGCTACGTCACCTCGGAGCCTTATACGATCGAGAAGCAGGCTGGCTTCAAGCCCAAGGTCTTCCTGCTCGCTGACGAGGGCTATCCAGGCTACGCCACGATGATCCTCGTGCCCGACAGCCTGATCCAGAAGAACCCCGCCGCCGTGAAGGCCTTCGTCGAGGCCTCCGCTGCCGGGTGGAAGAGCTATCTGGAAGGCGACGCCGCGCCCGGTGACGCGCTCATCAAGAAGGACAATCCGGAAATGACCCAGGACGTCCTCGACCAGGCCCGCGAGAAGCTGCGGACCTACGGGATCGTCCAGTCCGGCGACGCCCAGACCGGCGGCGTCGGCGTCATGACCGACGCGCGCTGGGCCGAGTTCTTCAACGTGGCCGCCGAGCAGGGCGTCTATCCCAAGGACATGGACTACAAGAAGGCCTACACCCTGGAGTTCGTGAAGCCCTCGGCGAAGTAGGGATGCGAGCGCCGACCATCACTTTCCGGCGCGCGAAGTCCTTGCGTCGAAACATGACGGAACCCGAGGTGATGCTTTGGTCGCGCCTAAGGCGCCGGTTGCCTGCCGCGCCTGTGTTCCGACGGCAGCATCCGATTGGCCCCTACATTCTCGACTTCTTCTGCCCCGCTGCGAAACTGGCGATGGAGATTGACGGCCACGTACATGGCGAAGAGCAACAGCGCGCTCACGATCAAAGACGGGACCAGTGGCTGAAGAAGATGGGAATAGAAGTCCATCGGGTCGCCGCGTCCTCCGTCTATGAAGATGTTGACGACATCGCCAATGGGGTTAGGCGGCTGGCCGCAAGCCTAGCGAGGAGACTGTAGTGGCGCGCACCAGTGGCGGAAGCGCTGATTTCCTCCCCCGCACCAGCGGGGGAGGGGGACCACCCGAAGGGTGGTGG
>Ga0065721_10048791_pt1 | contig 84460 bp, 71 predicted proteins | sample Mesricmetagenome_FD_59108 | JGI IMG/M metagenome (GOLD analysis project Ga0065721, IMG submission 59108) | Mesophilic microbial community from rice straw/compost enrichment Sample: eDNA_1 v2 (version 2) | ecosystem: Engineered > Solid waste > Grass > Composting > Bioreactor | place: USA: Davis...
GCTTGATATTTATAGTACCAAGCGAAGCGTGCATTCACGGTAAATGGAAATCCTATAGACTTCCTGATTTTCATTATAGAACACACGTTTCCACAACAGCAATAGCAACAAAATTTGCGAAAAGAGCCTTCACAAAAATGGCCAAGGCTGGGGCAGGAGACGGGACTCTTGCACCAGCTTTTCCCTTTTTAGCCGAATTTCGTGTTTTTTCGGCAACCATTTGTTCCGTGATGCGTATAAATTGGTGCTATCTTGAAAAGGGCATCATTTTACTGAGAAATGGGGTGACAGCATGGCTAGACTGGAATATCGTCTGCTGGACGAGACGAACGGGTACCCTGTCCTGTTTTATTACGATCGCATCGACAAGGACGAGGTGTCGCTGCGCTTTGCCTGCGACTATTTGGTGAAGGGGCATGTCGTCTACGAGAAGACTTCTTGCGCCATCGAGGGCGGGACATATGTGATCTACGTCCGCCACTCGTCCGAGGAGACGGCGGTGGACTATGCCGAAAGACCGTCCGTGCGCTGGGGGAGCATCCAGATCGAGATGCGCGAATACAGGGAGAACACACGTCTCTACCCACTCGTGCACACGTTTTCGTTCAAAGATGACGACGATGCTCTCCTGCATTTGCAAAGCGACTATTTGTATCTGAATGGCCGCGAATGGGAAAAAACCTCGGCTGAGGTGGATGAGGATCGTCAGGTGTACATTTACTACGCACAGCCGGCAGGGTAGGAGGGAAAAAGCATGGCACTGACAAAATCGGCAAAGGTGGTCGGTCTGTTTGTGGCGGCAACGCTGGCTATTAGCGGATGCTCGTCTGATTATGATGACGATTGCTACGACGATGACAATGACGGATATTGCGACGACGGCGGGAGCAGTTCGCGCGGATCGTCCGGCTACTACGGCGGCAGTTCGTCCAAAAGCAAGTCGTCAGGAGTATCCAGCGGCATTAGCCCCAGCAGCTCCAAAGGTGGAATCGGCAGCTCGGGCGTGTCCAGCTCGGGGTGATGGAAGTGGATAACAAGAACCGAAGAGAAGCGCTGTACGGCCCTTTGCGCGAGGAAGGAATTTTCCTGTGGGATTGGATGTACGGGGAAGAGTATGCGCTGGCGGATATCCACCTCATCTCCGAATCGTTTCGGGAGGAGCTTGCGACAGCAACGGCAAAGCTCGGCCGCATTTTTACGAAAGTGATGCCTGTCTTGCAACGCGCGGACGATGCGCTTCTGCTTGAGTTGGGCGTTCCGGCGCAAGCGTTGCAAACCGTGCGAACCGCTGTCCTGCAAGATTTGCCTACAGCGATCGGCCGCTTTGACTTCGCCAGCACGAGCGAAGGGCTGAAGATGCTGGAATGCAACAGCGATACCCCGACAGGGATTGTGGAAGCTTTTCACGTCAACGAACACGCGTGTCGCTACTTCGGGGTGAAAAACCCGAATGCCGGGATGGACGCGCAGCTGCAACGCGCTTTTGCCAGGCTGATGCAAGCTTACAGCGACAAGGGCTATCCGGTTGAGCACGTCTGGTTCAGCTCGCTGGACTGGCACGAGGAAGACAAGGGAACGACCTTGTATCTGATGGAAAAGTCGGGAATCGACGCCCGATTTGCGCCGCTGGAAAAGCTTCGCGTCTGGGAAGACGGACTGTACGTCGAAGCAGAGGGCAGCTTGCTTCCCGTCGATGTGCTGTATCGGCTGCACGCCTTGGAAAAGCTGGCCGAAGAGCGGGACGAAGACGGCTATCCCACAGGGGAGCACGTGCTTTCCCTGATCGCTGCGAAAAAACTGGCGATTATCAATCCGCCGTCTGCGTTTTTGATCCAGACGAAAGCGCTCCAGGCGCTGATCTGGAACTTGCACGAGGCAGGCGAATTTTTCCAGGAAGAAGAACACGCGATCATCGAGACGTACATGCTTCCAACGTACTTCGAAAATCGGTTTGCAGGAGCGAATGACTATGTCACCAAGCCGATTTTCGGCAGAGAGGGTGGCGGTGTCGCGCTGTTTGCAGCCGATGGGACACTGGTCGAAAAAGATCAGGAGGAATTTTACTGGGAGCAGCCGATGATTTATCAAAAGCGGGTGGAATTGCCCGAGATTACGGTACAGACGCTGTCAGGCCCGTATCAAGGCAGGCTGTTGTGGGGCTCCTTCTGGATTGGCGGAGAAGCGTCTGCGGTCGTGGCCCGTGTCGGCGGCCCGATCACCAACAACTTGTCCTATTACTTGCCGGTCGGCATGAAAGGGTAACGAAAAGGAGAGGAGTGCGGCATGATTACACAATGGAGTTACATACTCAATTTTTTGGCCTATTTGGCCGTGACTATTCCGATATTGGCAGTCGGCATTTTCGTTTTTACGTTTACGACTCCGTATAAGGAATTTGCGTTGATCAAAGACGGGGCACAGACAGACGACCCGAAAAAAATGGCGGCGGCGAAAGCAGCGGCACACGATTTGGGCGGAAAAATTATCGGTCTGGCGATCGTGCTTGCATCCGCTGTCTATCACTCCGTCAACCTGTTGGATCTGGTCGTGTGGGGATTGGTTGGCATGGTGTTTCAAGTCGTTATTTTTTATTTGTTCGAGTGGATCACGCCGTTCAAAGTGGTGTCGGAAATCCCGAACGGCAACGTTTCTGTCGGCATTTTCGCCTCCCGGCTGAGCATTGCGGCAGGCTTGCTGATGGCGGCTCTCATCAGCTACTAAGATATAGAAAAGCGGGATCGGTCCTCGGGAGGAGTCCTTCGTGTTTTGGCGCGTCATGTATGAGATATTCGTCATCATGCTAGTAATTACGTATGCAATTTTGCTTTTTGCTGATTTCTCGAACCACCCGCTGCTGACAGACGAATTGATGCATTGGGTCGACAACGGGCTTATCGTCATGCTCATCGCAGAATATATGGTTCGCTTGTGGAAGGCAAAAAACAAGCGGCAGTTTGTCATCTCCAACTGGTTCGATCTGGTGGCGATGATTCCCTTGGACCAGTATTTGTATTTGGCCCGGTTCATGCGTGTCCTGCGTTTGGTGCGCATTGTGCGGGCTTCTCCGTTTTTGCTTGGCGTCATCCGCTCCGGCCCTATGCGGCAAGTTCTCGGGGTCGTTACGATTATCATGCTCTGGAGCTCGACAGCGATTTATTTGCTGGAATACGGCGTGAACGAAAATATCAAGAGCTTCACCGATGCGCTTTGGTGGTCGATCGTGACGACGACGACGGTAGGGTACGGGGATATTTCCCCTGTGACGTCAGGCGGGCGGATCATGGCGACGATTTTGATGGTGACAGGGATTGGCATGATCGGTGCGCTGACAGCCAACTTTGCGACCCATTGGACGGAGACGCACGATGCCAAAAGCGACTCCGAAACCGACCGACTGACAGAAGAAATCCGGAAGCAGACGATTTCCTACATCCAGCAAATCGAGAGCTTGCGGGAAGAAGAGTACGAGACGTTAAAAGAAAGTCTGGACTTATTGTATCGTCGAACGAGAAAGAAACACGAAGAAGAGTGAGCTGTCGGTGCGCCGGCAGCTTTTTTTCATGACTTTTCGGGGGAAAATACAGAAAAGAAGCTATTTTCGTGAAGATTATACCGAAGAAATACGAATTGATTGTTGACGCGGAAAAGCAACCCATTTATAATTCCGAGTAAACACATATGATTTACTAAATAAGTTTGGATGAGGGGTATATCCGATGGCAAAAACTGCGGCTTTGGTAATCGCTCACGGTTCTCCCGATCCCGACTGGCTGAATCTGGTTGAATCAGCAGTCAGGCAGTGCCAGAGCGAGCTGCCGACCCGGGTCGCCTATCTGGGGGGAGTAGAGGGGCGCAGCATCAGCGACGAGTGGAAGCGTCTGGAGGCATCCGGAGCGAAGCGGATTGTCGTGGTTCCTCTGTTTGCCTCGGCGGGCAGCAATCATGTGACAGAGATACGGGCGATGCTGGGGCTTACGCCTTGGCCCACCTGGGAGACGGAGCAGGTGCGCATTCCTGTTCGGGCGAGGATTTTATGGTGTCCGCCGTTGGAAGATCATTCGCTGGTGGAGCAGATCGTCGGACAGCGCGCCATGGAGCTGGCAAAAGATCCTCGCAAGGAAGCGTTGTTGCTCGTCGGTCACGGCAGCGACTGGCCGGGATGCCAGGAGCGGTGGGAAAAGCTGCTGCGCCGCATGACGTTTCGCCTGCAAAACCGCTATGCCTTTGCTGCAGCCGGATATGCGACGCTTCGGCCAGACACGCTGCGGGAACAAGTCGTGGCGCTCTCGGAAAAAGGAGAGGTCATCGTGCTCCCTCTGTTTGTCAGTCAAGGGTATTTCACCCGCAAGGCGATTCCGGCACGGCTGGCAGAGTTGTCGTATCGGTATAACGGCAGCGCGTATTTGCCCCATCCGCTGATTGCTGATTGGATTGCCCAATCGATTCGCATGGCACTTGTAACAGACCTTTTTACGCAAAGGAGCGTGTATGAGCATGGCAGAGAGAAAACAGTGGAAGTGGGCAGATGATCCGTCCCTGAACAAAATGGAATTTACCAAGCTGGAAAAGGACGGACTGGATGTCATCGAGACAATCGTCAACACTTATTCCAAAGAAGGCTTCGAATCGATCGAATCTTCTGATATGGACCGCTTCAAGTGGGCCGGTGTCTATCAGCAACGCCCGAAAGACGGCCACTTCATGATGCGTGTGCGCATACCTGGCGGGATCATGAGCAGCGAGCAAGCGAGAGTGCTTGCCAAAATCGCCCAGGATTACGGCCGCGATCTGGTCGACGTAACGACGCGTCAGGCTGTCCAGTTTCACTGGTTGACCGTAGAGTCGCTCGCAGACATTTTTGATCGGCTCGGTGCGGCTGGCATGTCGTCCTTCGAAGCTTGCGGAGACTGTCCGCGGCAGATCATGGGCAATCCGCTCGCAGGAATCGATCCGCATGAAGTGCTGGATACGCGCCCGATCGTAGCCGAGCTGGAGCAGTTTTTCCTGCTTAACCGCGACTTCTCCAACCTGCCGCGCAAATACAAAATGTCCGTATCTGCGAACATTTACAACGCTGCCCATGCGCAAATCAACGATCTCGCCTTTACTCCGGCAAAAAAAGTCATCGCTGGCGAAGAAGTCATCGGCTTTCACGTCTGGGTGGGCGGAGGCTTGTCGGCAAAGCCGTATTTGGCGAAAAAGCTCGATATTTTCGTCCGTCCGGAAGAGGTCGTCAAAGTGGCGGCAGGCGTCACGACGCTGTTCCGCGACTTCGGCTATCGGCAGAAGCGCACGCATGCCCGCCTGAAATTTTTGGTGGCGGACTGGGGACCGGAGAAGTTCAAGGAAGAGCTTGTCCAACTGGTAGGCGAGCTGGAAGCTGGCGGAGAGGATTTGACGAAAGGCTGGAACGGCGGTTACTTCTACGGTCTGCACGAGCAGTGCCAGCCAGGATTGTACTACGCAGGGCTGTCTGTCCCCGTCGGGCGGATGAACGCGGAGGAGCTGATCGAACTGGCTCGTCTGGCGGACGAATACGGGGATGGCACGATCGGAGCCTGCAACACGCAAAATATCCTGATCCGTAACATCGCCAAAGAAAAAGTGGCGGCGTTCCGCCAAGAACCGCTGATTGTCAACCGTTTCAAACTAAAGCCGAATACGTTTGTCGGATATGCCGTCTCTTGCACAGGCATCGAGTATTGCAATCTGGCTATCGTCGAGACAAAAGAAAGAATGCGCGGGCTGGCGCAATATTTGGATGATGCGGTTTCGCTCGACACACCGCTGCGCATTCACATGATCGGCTGCCCGAACTCGTGCGGACAACGCCAGATTGCCGACATCGGTCTGCAAGGCGCGCTGGTGAAGACGCCAGCCGGGATGGTCGAAGCTTTTGATGTCCACGTAGGCGGAACGCTGGAAGAGCCGCAATTCAACCGCAAGCTGAACGCGCGCGTCACCGTAGACAGGCTGGGGGCTTTCCTGGCGCAGCTGATCGCGCTTTACAAGGAAGATCGGCTGGAGGGCGAGGAATACTGGCGCTACGTCGAACGGGTCGGGCTTGCCCGGATTCAGGAGCAAGTCGACAGCATTTTGCAAACCGCATAACCAAGCCGAGCGAAAAACGCAATCTGAGGAAATGAGGGAGTACCATGGCAGAGGAACAAGCCGAGAGCTATTTGTACAAATTGGAGGCTGTGCTGGAAGAAGGCCAGTTGCTGACCGTGGTCGTGATTGCGAAATCGGATGAGCGTGCCTTTTCCACTGCGGAAAACAACCTGCTTCGGCACACGATTGTCCCGCCGAAGGTCAAGGAGCTGAGCCTGGTCGAGAAAAAGCCGCTCGGCCGTCAGGGAGTCGGCTACGTCGTGGAGACATCCCGGTTCAGCTAACCGGATGTGAAACAGGCAGCTTTGCTTTTCATGCTAGGAAGGCGTCAAGGAGGAGTGATCAACAATGAATGCTGGCAGAGTCGTCTTTGTAGGGGCAGGCCCCGGCGATCCGAAACTGCTTACCATCCGCGGGATGGAGGCGCTGCAAAATGCGGATGTCGTCGTCTACGACCGTCTGGCTAGTCCGTTGCTCCTCTCCCATGTCAAAAGGGAAGCCAGACTCATTTACTGCGGCAAGGAAAGAGACAGCCATACGCTGCCGCAGGAAGAGATCAACCTCCTGCTGATACGAGAAGCCAAACAGGGGAATAACGTCGTGCGCCTGAAAGGCGGGGACCCGAGCATGTTCGGCCGGGTCGGCGAAGAGGCGCAAATGTGCGTGGAGCATGGCGTGGCGTATGAGATCGTGCCGGGGATTACCTCCGGCATGGCTGCGCCGCTCTATGCGGGCATTCCGTTGACCCATCGCCAGTTCAGCTCCTCCGTCGCTTTTGTCACCGGACATCTCTGCGAGCAAAATGCCGACAAGCAAGCGGATTGGCAGGCATTGTCCCGAGTGGAGACGCTCGTGATTTACATGGGCGTGAAAAATTTGCCGCACATTCAAGAACAATTGCTTGCGTGCGGAAAAGCGGGAAATACCCCAGTCGCCCTGGTCAGATGGGGCACGGTTGGCGAGCAGCAAACATTGGTCGGCAGGCTTGCGACGATCGATCAGGATGTAGCCAAAGCAGGGTTTTCGGCACCTGCGATCATCATTGTCGGCGAAGTGGTGCAGCTTCGCGAGCAATTGAACTGGTACGAGTCTCGGCCACTGTTCGGACAGCGGGTGGCCGTGGCAACCCGGACAGGATCAGGCAGCCAACTGCTGGCGAACCGCCTGGAGCAGCTCGGGGCAGAAGTGGTCCCCCTGCCGCTTGCGGAGCGACCCTTGCTGGCAGCGGAATGCTTGGGCGTGCCAAAAGACATGGCGGCATACAGCTGGGTGCTGCTCGACGACGAGCGGCAAGCGAGGGCGTTTCTCGCGGAGCTTGGCAGGCGCCGCTTTGACCTGCGAAAGCTGACGTGCAAGCTCGCCGTGCGCGGGGAGCGTACAGCACTGTTTCTGGCGGAGAGAGGATTGTATCCGGAGCGGGTCTTTGCCGAGTCGCTCGCTTCGTCGGCTTTGATCGAGGAGCTTGTGCAAAAGAACGGGGAACAGCGGGTTTTGCATCTGCGCTCAAAAGGCGTGGCAGCGCTTGCCCATCCGTCGGCAGATGTCATCCATCTCACAGCAGGGGGAGTCCTGGAGTGGGAGGAGACGCATCCGATTGTTTCCTGGATAAAAAAGCGGCCGTTTGACTGGTTTGCAGCCGATGACGGCGAGGTTTTGCCTGCCTTGGCGGATTTTGCAGGGGCTGGCTGGGAGAATGTGCCACTCTTTTGCGCCAACCAGCGTACACAGCAGGTGGCGAAAAAAATGGGGTGGCGCATCGTCATCGACGATAGCCTGGAAAGCTTTGCCCAAGGAATCCATCCGCATGAGCAAATCGCCAGTGTAACGAATCCGGCGCCCCTGCTTTTTTGGAAAAACAGATTGGCATGACAGGAGGTAGGGCTGCTCGTGGATTGGAGTTACGTCGCCATCGCCATCGCTTTGTTTTTTGCAATGAATATCGGCGCAAGCGGGACTGCTGCTTCGATGGGTGCAGCATACGGCAGCGGAGCGGTTAAAAGCAAGCTGCTTGCGATGATTCTCGTCGCCATCGCGGCTCTGCTTGGAGCTGTGCTTGGCGGCGGCGAGGTCGTCAAGACGATTAGCGGAGGAATTATTCCGACGAATTTGCTCAGCATCGAGGTCGTCGTGATCATCCTTGCTTCCGCCACACTGACGCTTTTCGGCGCAAACCTGCTCGGGATTCCGCTCTCGACCAGCGAAGTGACAGTCGGATCGATCGTCGGGGTAGGGCTTGCTTATCAGTCGCTGTTTGTGGGGCACATTCTCGTCATTCTGTTCTTTTGGATCGTGGTGCCAATCGCGGCTTTTATCGGAGCCTACGTCGCCGGGAGGGTCATTTCCCGTGTGGAGCGGCGCTGGCCAGACTTGCAAAAACCAGGCTCCAAAGGAGAGCGCTGGCTGACGATCTTGCTCGTTTTGTGTGGGGTATACGAAGCGTTTTCAGCCGGAATGAACAACGTAGCGAATGCGGTTGGCCCGTTAGTGGGAGCAGGCTTGATGTCGACCGACTCCGGCGTGTGGCTCGGCGGTTTGGCCGTCGCTGCCGGGTGCCTGTTGCTGGGCGGAAAAGTGCTGGAAACGAACGGCAAGAAAATTACGTCGCTGTCGCTTTTACAAGGGAGTGCCGTATCGGCAACGGGTGGGACATTGGTGATTGTCGCGTCTTTGTTCGGGATTCCCGTGCCTCTGACGCAGGCGACTACTTGCGCGATTTTGGGTGTCGGGACGTCTGAGCGAGGTTTTGTTTTGTGGCAAAAAGGGATTATCAAGCAAATTCTCATGGTCTGGATTGTCTCGCCTGTTTCCTCGCTGGTCGTTTCCTTCGCGTTTGTCCATCTCTTTTTGCGCTCGGATTTGTACACGCTCGTCGTGCTCGTGAGCGTATTCGTAGCGACATTGGGCTTCGTAGGACTGATCCGGCTGATTCGCAGGGAAAACAGTTCCATCAACGATCAAGGAGGGGGCATATGAGCCGTTTACATTACGACACGGCAACAGCCGAGCAGCTTGCCGCGATCAACAAAACGCTGGCAAAGGGAGATACCGTCGATGTCATCAAGTGGGCCTACGAGACGTTTGGCGATGATCTGATCTATTCATGCAGCTTCGGGGCAGAAGCCATGGTGCTCATCGATATGATCAGCGATGTGAAAAAAGACGCCCGCGTCACGTTTTTGGATACCCATCTGCACTTTGCCCAGACGTATGAGCTGATTGAAAAAGTGCGTGCCCGCTATCCTGCGCTGCAATTGACGATCAAGGAGCCGCAGCTGTCGCTTGCCCAGCAGGCAGCAGAGCACGGCGACGAACTGTGGATCGCGAAGCCGGATCTGTGTTGCCACTTGCGTAAGGTGTTGCCGATGGAAAGCGTGTTGAAGGGCACAGTGGCCTGGATGTCAGGACTGCGCCGCGAACAGTCTGCGACAAGAGCAGACGTCCAGTTTGTCAATCGCGACGAGAAGTTTCAGTCGCTGAAAATTTGCCCGCTGATTCACTGGAAGGCAGAAGAGGTGTGGCAGTACATTCGTGTGTTCGAGCTGCCGTACAATGCTTTGCACGACCAAAGCTATCCGAGCATCGGCTGCGCGCCATGCACGCGTCCGGTCAGAGCGGGCGAAGACGAACGCGCTGGTCGCTGGTCGCATCTGGGCAAGACAGAGTGCGGGCTGCATCTCGCCAAGTGAGTGTGAAGATAGAGAAAACGGATATGGATGAGGAGGGCTTGAAAGTGAGTGGTAGCATTCCGCATGGCAACGTACTGGTAAACCGTTTTGATCCGACCGCTGACCTGTCCCGTGCGACAGCAGAGGTCGAACTGGATGCTTTTGCCCTGTCAGATTTGGAGCTGATCGCGATCGGAGGATACAGTCCGATTGCCGGATTTTTGGATCGGCACGACTATACATCTGTCGTGGAACGCATGAGGCTGGTCGATGGATCGGTCTGGAGCATTCCGATCACGCTTCCCGTTTCAGCAGCTGTGGCAGGAAGTCTGCAAGCAGGAGACGCGGTGCGCCTGGTCTATCAGGGCGAGGTGTACGGCCTGTTGGAAATTTCCGACATTTATTCCCCGGATAAGCGGCAGGAAGCGCGCCTCGTATACGGCACGGACGACGAGAACCATCCCGGCGTGAAAAAGCTGCTGGAACGTCCTGATGTGTATCTCGGCGGGCCGATTACGTTGGTGCGGCGAGCTGATAAAGGGGCGTTTGCTGCTCACCATTTCGACCCGGTGGAAACGAGAGCGGCGTTTGCCGCCAAAGGCTGGAAAACGGTCGTCGGCTTCCAGACGCGCAACCCTGTGCATCGGGCGCATGAGTACATCCAGAAATCGGCATTGGAAACCGTCGATGGCCTGTTTCTCAATCCGCTCGTGGGCGAGACGAAATCCGATGATATTCCGGCCGAAGTGCGGATGAAAAGCTATCGGGTGCTCCTGGACAAATACTACCCGGCTGAGCGGGTCGAGCTGGCCGTGTTTCCTGCCGCGATGCGCTACGCCGGGCCGCGCGAAGCCATTTTCCACGCGCTGGTGCGCAAAAACTACGGCTGCACTCATTTTATCGTAGGCAGAGACCATGCGGGTGTCGGCAACTACTACGGTACATATGACGCCCAGCATATTTTCCGCCAGTTCCAGCCTGAGGAACTGGGCATCACGCCTCTGTTTTTCGAGAACAGCTTCTACTGCAAGACATGCGGTAATATGGCATCTGCGAAGACGTGCCCGCACAGCGCTGAACACCATGTCGCCTTGTCGGGAACGAAGGTGCGGGAAATGCTGTCTCGCGGCGAAGCTCCGCCAGCGGAATTTAGCCGTCCGGAAGTGGCGCAAGTGTTGATCGAGGGGTTGCGGCCGATCTCCGTATGACCAGGCAAGCAGCTTTTTGGCAAGGAAGGGAAGAAAGGGGAACGACTATGGCGAACGACAGTGCTGCGAATATTGTGTGGCACCCGACAACGGTGACGAAAGAACAGCGGCAGCAGCGCGCTGGACATAAAAGCGCTGTTCTCTGGTTCACGGGCTTGTCCGGGGCGGGCAAGTCGACATTGGCCAACGCGGTCGAGCACGAGCTGAATCAGCGCGGCTTGGCGAGCTATGTGCTGGATGGCGACAATATCCGTCACGGCTTGAACAAGGGACTGGGATTCGGGGAAGAGGACCGAAAAGAGAACATTCGCCGCATCGGCGAGGTTGCCAAATTGTTTGTGGATGCAGGCGTGATTGTCCTGACCGCGTTTATTTCGCCGTATCGCTCGGATCGCGAGCTGGCGCGCAGTTTGGTAGCGGCAGGGGAATTTATCGAAGTCTACGTCCAATGTCCGCTGGAAGAATGCGAACGGCGAGACGTGAAAGGGCTATATCAAAAGGCGCGGCGCGGGGAGATCGGCCAGTTCACCGGAATTTCTGCGCCCTACGAGGAGCCGGATCAGCCAGAGCTTGTCGTCGCCAGCAGCGAGCAGTCGATTGAGGAGTCGGTTGCTGCGATCCTGGCCTATCTGGAGCAGGCGGGCATCCTCGCCTACGAAAAAAAGCACGACGCGTAAATGCGCCGTGCTTTTTTTGTACAAGTGCAGCTAAGGCTGCTGTTAAGGAGTAGCCGGAGTTACTTCTTCAGCCCACTCCGCTTCCAGTTCTTTTTGCCATTTCAGATCGTCCACCAGGCTTTGTGCAAAGTGGCGCATGAAGCCTTTGTCGCTGAAGTTGTTGATCGCTTTTTCGTCTTTGTAAAGGTCTTCCGCTGTCAGGTAAGCGTCTTTTGCAGGGATTTCGAACTTGGTTGCTTTTCCGAAGTTGAACGCGTATTGATCAGCAAACAGACCGACTGTCAAAGGCTCTTTCATTTCTGGCGCCTGGAACGTTACGCTCAGGTCGCTCTTTTGGTGAACAGGCATTTTGTTTTTGTCTACGTAGAAGTCGAGGTTCCAAGCCAGCTTGTGGAAGCCTTCTTTTTTCATTTCTTCTACGATTTTTTCAGGTGTGTATGTTTTGCCTGTCTCTTCCAGCCATTGTTTTGCTTCTTTCAAGCCTTCGTTGATGGTAGCTTCGGCATTGGCACGTTTTTCTGCCTCTGTCGTTTTGCCCATTTCCGGATACATTTCTTCTGTCAGGGAATTGGTCAGCACCAGCATGTCGATTGCGAACGTTTTGACGTCTTGGCTTGCTACCGCATCGTTAGCAGTGAAGAAGAACATTTTTACCAGTTCTTTGGCATCGATCTTCACGTTTACGTGAGTCGCTTCCACTTTTTCGCCGTTTGGCAAGGTTACGGTTTCTGTGCCGAGGTTTTTCGCATCAGCCAGTTTGTAGCCGTATTTGCCTACGTATTTTTTGATGAAGTCAAGCGTCAGCTTGTTCATTTTGTCTTGGTATTCTTTGAGTTTCGCCGGGTTTGCCTTGTCGTTTCCGCTTACGCCAGTGAAAGCGCCGGAAGTGTTTGCATCCACAGCCAAGTATTTGTTGTCGAGCGGAGATTTCACGAATACTTTGTCGTCGCTTACGAGCAGCTCAACAGACGCTTTTTTGTCGCCAGTCCAGAGCTTGTTGTCGCGCAGCAGTTTGTCGTCGTTTACTTCCAGTTGAACTTTTGCGTTTTTCAAGTCAAGCTGGGAGCCTTTTACTGTTACCCCTGCTTTCAAAGCGGACAAAATGGCTTGTCCTTCTTTGTCAGGATTGGTTTCCCCAAATGCCTGAGGCAATTTGTCTACGTCTCCGGTCAATTTTACAGTGCCTTGGAAGTCGTAGTTTGGTTTATCGATGGATGCCACGATCGAATCGCGCACCAGTGAAGCCTCACCAGCACATCCAGTGAGTACCAGCATACCTGCGAGCAGTAGGGCACTTCCTTTTTTCCACATGCTGTGTTCCTCCCCTATGTATTTGTATTTTTGTTCCTCTATGTATTACGTTTTAGTAAAGAAAAGGTTTCGCAAATACGGAAAAAAATCACAATCGGTCTAATTCGGCGCCGATTTCATGGTAAGATGAAAGGGAATAGATGGTTAGCAAAGAAAGGACGTTGCAGCATGTGGTTGTGGCTTCAAAAGCTGATGAAATTTTTTCAGGGCGAAGAGGAGCAAGATGAAGTAGTGGAAGGGCGTCCGGCAGCGAGTCCTCCTCCTGCAAGCCCGGCTCCCCGCCAGCCCCAAGCGAAGACGAAAAGCATTTACCCGAAAGAGCGGGTAAGTAGCCGGAATATAGAGGATGCGCGTCCACGCAGGGATCGTCAGTTTCGTTTTCCTGTCGTGCCAGACGATTATTTGGAGAACAAGCGAAAAGAGAGAATGAAGCAGCAGGCGACAGAAGAGGCCCAGCGAGTTCAGCCGCCCGTGCGTGAACGGCGGGAGCCAAGCGTCAGGGAGTCTTCCCGCGAGTCTTTTCGTGCCGCACGCGAAGAATACATACCGGACAAGCCTATAGAGACGGGCGCAGACAAAAAGCCGTCTGCTTCCACCGAGTACAAGCGCGAGACACCGAGAAGGGAGCCTGTCAAACAGCCGGACAGCGCAGGGCGCGCGCCTTCGATTGCGGAAGGGAAGAAGGCGTACCAGCCATCGGAGATCGTGTCGCCCGTGTATGGCAAAATCACCCCGGCTACCCGTGAGGCTGAGCATCGCATCCATACGACAGGCGGTATCGTGTACCCGCGTCTGGAGCAGGAGGAGCATCTCCAGCAGCTCAAGCAGTGGGAGCAGGAAATTAGCGAGCGTTATTTCCCGGATGAGACGTGGGAGCATGTGCATTCAGCGAGCGATGCGGGTTCAGCAAGCGACCCCGCAAACGGTTTTGCGAGCGATTTAACCATTGATGCCGCAAGCGCGACGAAGGCGGACAGCCGGGTCAGCGAGCAAGGTGGGGAAAAAGCTGTTCCGCTTGAGCAAGCAGCAGAGGAAATCGCGGATGCACAGGACCAGGCAGCAGCAGCGGCCTTTGTGGCTTCGCAGGCGGAAGCAGCGGTTTCGGAGCCTGGACGTATTGTTGTGGAGCCGCCAGAAATGGTTGGCGGTGAACACGGAGACGGCGAGAAGACAGAAGTCGGGCAGCTAACTGAATGGACGACTGAACCAGGGCAGACAGAGCAGCTGGACGGGGCGTATGAGTCAGGTCTAGGTCCAGAAAACACGCAAGAATGGCAGCAAAGGGCAGCGAGCGGCGCGGTTCATCAGGAAGGCGAGGCGCAAGCGGTTGTGCTCTCGACCGATCATGCGACGACAACCGAAGCAGATGGCGAGTTGGCGGATGCGGAACGTGGCGGCGCAAGCGCAGGAGTGGAGCGAGAGTCAGCGTTTGCAGCGGGACAAGCCGAGACAGAGGGAGAACTTCACGAGGCCGCGGCAACTGCGGAGATCGCGGAGGGACAGGCACAGCCTGACGTGGAGCTTGTGGTCGTGCGAGAACAAGCGGGTGCAGGTGAAGCGGTCGAAAGCGCGGAAGCAGCGGGGGCGACGTTAACAGCGCAGGGGCGTTCGGTGACCGACGAGAGCGAAGCGCAGGCGCAGCAAAAGCTGATCGCAGCGCTAGGCGACGCCGTGCGCACAGGAATCGAGGAGGGCTTCGCGGCTGTTCACGGACAAGGGCAAATAGTCGATAGCGCCAAGCCTGCTGTTACGGGAAGCAACAATCATTTTGATGCCGATGTCAACCGTCTTTTGGCGCGTGCGATGCCGGAGTCGGGCGGTGAAGCTTCGTCTGTGGCGAGCGTGAAGCGGCTGGAGTCTGATGAAGCAACGTTGACCGTGACAGGAGTGAAGCCAGAGTCGAATGAAGCAAAGCTGAACGTGGCGGGAGCGAAGTCAGGGTCGGATGAAGCAGCGATGACCGTGTCGGGAGTGAAGTCGGGGTCGGATGAAGCAACGCTGACCGTGGCGGGAGTGAAGTCAGGGGCGGATGAAGCAACGTCGACTGTGGTGGGAGCGAAGCTGGAGACGGGCGAAGGAAGCTTGACCATGGCAGTAGTGAAGCCGGAGTCGGGTGAAGTGACGATGACTGTGGCGGGAGCGCAGTCAGAGTCGGATGAAGCAACGTCGACTGTGGCAGTAGTGAAGCCGGAGTCGGGTGAAGCGACGTTGACCGTGTTGGGAGCGAAGCCAGAAACGGGCGAAGAAAGCTTGCCCGTGGCAGGAGTGAAGCTGGAATCGGCCGAAGCAACCTTGACCGTGGCAGAAGCGAAGCCAGAAACAGCCGAAGCAACCCCGGTTCTAGTGGCGGATGCTGCTACAGAGAACGCCCAACCAGCACCGCAAGCACCCGTGATCCAGCTGCCAAACGCTGGACAACAGACTGGCTTCCAGACATCGCCAGCCGCCGGGGTGGCAACACCGGGTCCGAGCGCGAATCCACCTGCAAGTACGGCGCAATCAAGCACACCATCCGAGCCAAGCGAAGCGGAAATCGCGGAACCTCCGTACTGCTTGCCGACGCTTGCGCTGTTGAATCCGAGCCCGCCGCCAAGCGATGACGACGATGAGCATACGCAGCTGCAAAAGCTGCTTTTGGAAGAAACGTTGTCCAACTTCAACGTGAGCGCAACGGTCGTCGGGATCGTCAAAGGCCCTTCCGTCACGCGCTTTGAGTTGCAGCCTGCTCCTGGCGTGAAGGTAAACAAAATTACCGGCTTGGTCGACGACATCAAGCTGAATCTGGCGGCCAAGGACATTCGGATCGAAGCGCCGATCCCGGGACGCAACGCGATCGGGATCGAGGTTCCGAATTTGGCGAGCCAGCCTGTACTGATCGAGAAGATCATCGGATCGGAAAAGTTCCAGCAGCATTCGTCGCCATTGGCAGTAGCCCTCGGCATGGACATCGGCGGCGAGCCGATTATTGCGGATATCAAAAAAATGCCGCACGGCCTGATCGCAGGCTCGACCGGATCAGGGAAAAGCGTCTGCATCAACTCGATCATCGTCAGCCTGCTTTACAAAGCGACGCCAGAACAAGTACGGCTTTTGCTGATCGATCCGAAAATGGTCGAGCTGGCACCGTACAACCATTTGCCGCACCTCGTCACACCTGTTGTGACCGACGCGAAGCAGGCGACAGCCTCGCTGAAATGGGCGGTCGAGGAAATGGAAAAGCGCTATGCCCTGTTTGTCGACGCAGGTGTGCGGGATATTGACCGCTACAACCAGACGACAGACGATCAGCTGCCGTATATCGTGATTGTCATTGACGAGTTGGCAGACTTGATGATGGTCTCCCCGCAGGATGTGGAGGATTGCATCATCCGGATTGCGCAAAAAGCGCGCGCCTGCGGCATTCATTTGCTGCTCGCGACCCAGCGGCCTTCGGTGGACGTCATTACGGGCAACATCAAGGCAAACGTGCCGACGCGTTTGGCGTTTGCCGTATTCTCGCAGGTGGATTCCCGCACGATCCTCGACCAGTCGGGGGCGGAACGGTTGCTGGGACGAGGCGACATGCTGTTCCTGGAGAGCGGCACCACCCCGGTGCGTTTGCAGGGCAACTTCGTCTCTGACGATGAGATCGAGCGCATTACGCAGGCGATCAAGAAGCAGCGCAAGCCGTCGTACCTGTTCAGCAAGGAAGATTTGGAGCAGCAGGTGCAATCTTTTGATGCAGGGGATGATCCGCTGTATATGGAGGCGCTGCTGTTCGTGGCAGACCAGGGCCAGGCTTCGGCATCCGGGCTGCAACGCCGCTTCCGGGTCGGCTACAACCGCGCTGCCCGCCTGATCGAGATGATGGAGGCGGACGGCTACGTCGCTGGACAGAGCGGAGGCAAGGCGCGGGCTGTTCTCATCACCCGCGAAGACGCCCAGGCTGTAGCGGACGGCTCGACTTTGTTGTAAAAAAATGTTGCAAAAGCAGAGGGGCTTGCCCAAGGTGGCAGGCTCTTTTTGCTAACCGAGGCAGGTAGGCAGATGCGTGTAAACACGCTGCTGTGGCAGCTTTTTTGCAAAACAGACAGCAGAATATATAAAAAGGCACCGCGCCCAGAGAAGGACGCTCCCGTCGTGCCAAACCCGCGCAACCTCATTTCGTTAGGGAGGTGCCCGTTGGCTTCACTGAGAAGTTTCCTGCTTGCAAGATCAGGCAAAATAAGATATAACTGAATTTAGTTAGATAATCTAATTGAATTACAGAGGTGATGTCATGGCAAAAGAAAGCACAGTGGATCAACAGTTGCCCAAATTAGGGATCGCTCCTTATTTGCAACTGATGAACAACACGATGGCAAAGGGAACGGATCGCAAATCGGCTCAGATGGGATTGCTGATGTTGTGGCTCAGTGACAATGTCCTAGATGTGATCGACGAGGATTTGTCTGCGTTCGGAATTACCGAGAGCAAGCTGGATTTGTTGCTTTTGCTTCTGCTGCATGAGGAAAGAGAACTGGTCACTCCTTCGGCCATCGCAGATCGGCTGGGGATTCGCCGGGCTTCTGCAACAGCTCTGCTCGACTGGCTGGAAAAAAGAAAATGGATTGCCCGCGAGCAAAGCGCCAAAGATCGCCGCATGATTCATGTCCGTATTACCGAAGAAGGAGTGGACTTGATTGACAATGTGCTGCCGACCTTTTGGGCGACTTGCGCTTCCTTGCTCGACGACTTGGATGCGGAGGAACGCAAGCTGTTTGAGAAAATTCTGGTTAAATTGAATGGAAGTATAGAAAAAAGGTTAGGGGTGGGCAGATAATTTTTTTGTGCATATAGTTAGATAGTCTTACTATTTTAAAGAGAAATTCAGGTGATGCGATGAAATCCCGTTCCCACCGTTATCGATTGTTTTCAGAAATGCTCCGGGAGGTGTTTTTTCAAGCAAAAGGGCAATGGAAGTATATTTTGGTAGCCGCTTTGTCTATCCTGGCGATTTCCGTCCTTGAATTTATCATTCCGCAGTGGACGAAAGTCGTCATTGATCAGGTCATCCCCGAGCAACAAATTGCTGCCTTGTTTGAACTGGGAGCCGCGATCGTTGGAGCTGCGCTGCTGTTGGGAGTGTTTCGGTTTGTTAGCAGCTTCGTGATGACGATTGTCAGCCAAGGAGCGATTTCACAGCTGCGGAACAAGCTGTACCGACATACCGTGAACCTGGATTTGAACTTTTTCGATCGCAACCGCACCGGCGATCTCATGTCCAGATTGACGAGTGATGTCAACCAGTTGCAGGAACTGGTTTCGGCCGACACATTATCCATTGTGGCTGATTTCTTCACGTTTATCGCCATATGCGGTTATTTGCTGTATGTCGACTGGCAACTGGCGCTCTTGCTGATGAGCACGTTTCCTTTTCTGTTCTACACGTCGCGGTTTTTCAGCGGACGAATCAAGTCGGTCTATCGAACGGTACGACAATCCTCTGCCGAATTGAGCAATCATTTGCAGGATACGTTGTCAGGGATTCGCGTGATTAAATCATTTGCCAGCGAGAACGATGAAATCGATCGATTCGCTGGACTGACCGAGATCAATCGGGCCTCAATCGTGAAAGCTTCCCGGCTGTCCGCGTCCTTCCCGCCGATTATCGAGTGGCTGAATTACATCGGAATGACACTCGTACTGCTTTTTGGTGCGTGGCAGGCGATGCACAACCACATTACCGTAGGAGACATTGTCGCCTATTTGGCTTACTTGCGTCTGCTGCAAGGACCTGTTCGTTCCTTCAGCCGAATGGTTAGTAAAATTCAACAAGCTTCGGCTGCCTATGAACGAATCCATGAAGTGCTGGTGACGGTGCCAGCAGTGCGGAACAAAGAGAGAGCGATCATTTTACCACCCATTCAAGGAGAGATTCTGTTTGACAATGTGGATTTCGCTTATGAAAAAGGCGTGCCAGTCTTGGAAAATTTTTATTTGCAAATAGAGCCTCAACAAGTTACCGCATTGGTTGGCTCGTCTGGTTCCGGGAAGTCGACCATCGCGCACTTGATTGCCCGTCTGTACGATGTGCAAAAAGGAGCGATTTTCATCGATGGGTATCCACTAACAGATGTCACGCTTGAATCGCTCCGCACGCAAATCGGGATTGTATCACAGGATGTCATCTTGCTTAACGGAACGATTCGGGACAATATTGCCTACGGAAAGCCACAGGCCACTCGCGAAGAGATCGAGGCAGCGGCGAGAGCTGCGAATGCTCTGGCGTTTATTGAAGCTTTTCCGCAAGGGTACGATACGTTGGTCGGAGAAAGGGGCGTCAAGCTGTCTGGCGGTCAAAAACAGCGGCTGTCGATCGCGAGGGCGTTGTTGAAAAATCCGCGCCTGATCATATTGGATGAAGCGACAGCGGCGTTGGATACAGAATCGGAACAACTGATCCAAAGCGCGCTCTCCACTCTGCTTCCCGGGCGAACCTGCCTGGTGATTGCCCATCGTCTCTCCACGATTCAAAGCGCCGATCACATCGTAGTTTTGGAAAAAGGCAGGATTGTCGAAGCGGGCACGCACGAAGGACTGCTGACCCTTTCCGGTCGATACAAAACGTTATACGATAAGCAGTTTCCGCAAATGATCAAAGAGAAGGAGACGCTTCTAGCTTAGTCCATTTACGCTCCAACATTTATGAAAAGAGGTGCCTTATGTCACAAGCAGCGAGTTCAGCGGTAACGAAAAGAAACTTTTCGCTCATGGCGGCGATTTTATGCTGGTCTGGCATGGTCGTCATGTCCAGTTTGTATGTAACGATCCCTTTAATCTCCTTGTTTGCCGAGCTTTATCGCATTACGCCTACGCAGGCAGCGGCTACAGGAAGTGTTTTTTCGGTCGGCTTTGCGATTGGCTGCCTGATTTATGGCGCATTATCGGATAAATACGGACGCAAGCAAGTCATTTTGATTGGACTTGTTGCGCTTGCGGCCATCTCTTTGCTGCTTGGCATGGTCGAAAGCTTCTCCTGGATGATTGTGCTGAGAGGGTTGCAAGGCTTTGCGGCAGCCACGTTTTCGCCAGTTGCCCTTGCTTATGCGGTAGAAATGTTCCCGGCAGACAAACGGGTGACGACGATCGGATTTATCAGCACCGGGTTTTTGGTCGCAGGCATCGTCGGGCAGGTTGTCAGTAGCCTCATCAGTGAACAGCACGGATGGAACGCCGTATTTTATCTCTTGGCAGGGGTGTATGCCTTAACAGCGGTTCTGATTCTGCGCTTCTTGCCAAAAGGAGAGATTCAACAGCCACACGCGACTATATGGGAACCTTTGAAGCAAATCGGTAAAGTATTTTCGCAAAAAAACCTTGTTCTGTGCTATGTGGTGGCATTGGTGCTGCTCATGTCTTTTGTCAGCATGTACACGGTTTTGGGCAATTACTTGAGCGGTCCCGATTTTGGCCTGAATAAAGCAGAAATTCTTTATGTTCGCTCTGTCGGTGTTTTGGGCATGCTGATTTCTCCTTTGTCCGGAAAAGTAGCGATGCGCTTTGGCGTTCGCGCGGTTCTGCGAGGCGGATTGCTGCTGGCGATGGCAGGCTTGGCTTCGTTGGGGCTGATTGCCAGCTTGCCTTTGCTGATTGCGATGAGTGTCATTTTTGTGGCGGGCATTGCGCTCTCCGTTCCAGCGCTCGTCTCTCTCGTCGGCCAATTGGCAGGCAAGGCGCGCGGAATTGCCGTTTCGGTCTACACGTTTGTTCTATTTGCGGGAACAAGTCTCGGCCCTATTATCTCTATCCGTTTGATGGAAAGCGGCAGCTACTTGCTGACTTTTGCGTTACTGGCGATGATCCTCGGCATAGGTCTGCTGGCTTCGTTGCTGATTCAGCGAGAGGTGCCTGCGCCTGCGGAAAATCAGGTGTTGAAACAAACATAAGGGAAAGGCCGCTTGAACAAGAAACTTTTTGTCTATTCAACATTTTCCGACGAATTTGTTGCCGAATGATTCGGGGAGATAGTATGCTATAGGATAGATTGTGGCGATAGCTGGAAGGGGAACGAGACAATGAATCCGCTTGCAAAAAAGTATCAGCAAATTGACGAGAAGATCGTGTTGTTCAACGAGGAGTATTATCTGGGTGTGGCAAAAATCGATATTTCCGCGCTGACGCTGGAAATCAGAGAAGCGCTGTTCAATCACCTCTACGATTTCGACAGCAAAGATATGGAGCTGGAAATCGATGTATCCGAGGAGGACAAAGGGAACTGGTACCTGCAACTGCTCGTCCCGCACGTCCTCACCTTGCCAGAAGCAGCCAAAAGACGGATTGAGCAAGGCACCGAACAATTGGTTCAACACCTGTCCGAAAAGACAAGCGATCTGAACCACGTGCGTCTCATCGGTGACGAAATCTATGACTATGTGAAGCGATACAATCCGGATCTGGAGCGGATTGCCTAATAAAAAACATCTCTTCTCGCCCGGGCAAGTTCACCGGGGAGGAGGGATGTTTTTTTGTGCTGGAAAGTTAGCTTTTTGCGGTTTTGGTCGCCAGCCACGTGCAGGCGGTCTTGTTTGTCGTGGTAGCGATCCACTCGCACGGCTGCCCGTTGACAGGCGTGATCAGCCGGAGCGTGTCGCCTTTGATCCCTCCGTATTTAACCGACGAGCTGGGAGGAGTGCTGACGTAGACGATTCGCTCGTTAATCGCCACGTTGGGGAGGTAGGAAGAGTTGTCAGAGTTGTAGCCGCTCGTCAGGCTGACGGGTACGGGCACGTTTTTCATGGAAAGTGTGACTTTGTCAGCCGCTTTATGATAAAACATTTTTCCGGTGACCTGGCTGAAATCTCCGCCGTCCACGGTGAGAAAAAGCGGGTATGAACCGGAGCCGTACAGCGCAATCACATGATCGCTGCCGGAGTAGCGGTTGTTTTCCAGATACACATTGCCGCAGCGGTTCAGGTACAGGTTTTGCTTGAGGCGGGGGTCGAACGCGCAGTTGCGGACCGTCACGATTCGTTGCGCCGGGACATCCCATGGATCAAAGCTGAGCGCGTAGCCATCGATCACAGCAGCGCTATCGGCGGCCTCGAAGCAGCAGCCGTCAAACACAAGACCGACGTTGTTGTAGTCGATAGTCAGGCCGCTGCCGATTGTTTTGGCTGCGCCTTGCGAGGTTGTATGCAGAACCCAGTTGCACTGGTGGAAAGTCATGTTCCGCATGAAGTTGACCCGGTTTTTCTGCGCGGTAGCGGTATAAAAGGTAGAGGCGCTGATCGTGCCAGTCAAGCAGCTAAGGCTGAAGCTGGCAAGCGAGACGAGGTGGCTTCCCTGGACGCGAATCGGCGCTGTCGCAATCCCTTCCAGATCGAGCTGTTGGCGGCAGTGAATATTGCTCAGATTGGCGATCATCGGGAGCTTGCCGTCGTATGCTTCATTCAGCTCTACTTCAAAGCGGTCGCAGGAAACATTGACAGCGTTCAGACGCTCCAAGCCTCCGGTGACCGTGATGTCGGAGCGGGTGCGTGTCCGGTTGTCGCTCGTAAAGTCGCTGATCGACACGGAGCGGACGTAGCAGTTCGCTTCTCCGGCGAAGTAAAAATGATCGGCTACGGCATCGGTGCACCATATGTGACTCAGCAGCACGTAGTTGATATAGCTTCCAGGCCCGTCGCCGCGAATGTAGAAGTCGGCGGAGTGCTCATAGGCATATGGTTCTGGCGGAACGGGATTTTCGCGCGCATTGGAGTCGATTTTCAGATTGGACACGACAAACGAATCAGCGTCTCCGCCCACTGAGGTGATCGAAAACAGCCACCTCCAGTCCTCGGCGGTAGAATTGGCTTTTCGTTTCAAAACGGAAAAAGGACCGGCACCCTGCAGCACCAGGCTTTTGCCTTTCCCTAGTGTGACAGCCAGTCTTTTCGGTTCAATGATATAGGTTCCCGGGGGAAAATACAGCGGAATTTGCTGGTTGACCGCGGCTGCCAGCGCGGCGGATATCGCCTGCGTATCATCTGTCACCCCATCTCCTCGCGCCCCGTAGGACTTTACATCGAGCATCATGCATCAATCTCCTCCACTTTGAAAAAATAGTCAGACAAGATTAGATTGTCTTCTTTCATTTCATTCAAAAAACGAAAAAAGTTGACAACCATTTTGCAAAACAGGCAAGAGCTTGTTTGCCTGGCAAAAGTGTCCTAGTCTTCCTGAACCGTTCCTGGCCGTCCTCATCCTACTGGCATATTTGTCCTAGAACCTCCGTATGAATAAGCAAAGAGGTGGAATGTATGTCGATTTTGGTGACAGGAACTGCTGGATTCATTGGATTTCACGTAGCGAAAAGACTTTTGGAAGGAGGGGAAGTCGTATGGGGGGTGGATAATTGCAACGAGTATTACGATCCCCGCTTGAAGGCAAAAAGACTGTCGATGCTGCAAGAGTTCGAACAGTTCCACTTCTATCAAGCAGATATAGCCGATCAGACGACAATGGACGAGTTGTTCCGCAAAATGCAACCGGAGCGGGTCATCCATCTGGCGGCGCAGGCTGGAGTCAGGTATAGCCTGGAAAACCCTCACGTATACACGTCCTCCAACATCACGGGATTTTTGCATATATTGGAAGGCTGCCGGCACACAGGGGTCAAGCACTTGCTCTACGCTTCTTCCAGCTCCGTCTACGGCGGGAACAAGAAACTCCCCTTTTCCGAGGGCGACCGGGTGGATGAGCCGAACAGCCTGTACGCCGCCACGAAAAAAGCGAACGAGCTGATGGCGTACACGTACAGCCATCTGTACAACATTCCGGCGACCGGGCTGCGGTTTTTTACCGTCTACGGGCCGTGGGGCCGCCCGGACATGGCGCTCTATGCGTTCACGAAGGCGATTTTGGCGGGGGAGTCAGTGAGCATTTTCAACTACGGAAAAATGATCCGGGACTTTACTTACATTGATGATGTGGTCGAGGGCATCTTGCGACTCATGGATCGTTTGCCTGAACCAAAAGACGGAAAGGCGCCGCACAAGGTCTTGAATATCGGGAATCATCGGCCTGTGGAGCTGCTTTCGTTCCTCGAACTGCTGGAACAGAAGCTGAAACGGCCAGCCAACCGCCAGTACATGCCGATTCAGCCAGGAGACGTGGCTGCTACTTTCGCCTCGGTCGATGCGCTGTTCGCAGAAACGGGCTTTCGGCCTGATACTCCGGTCGAGGTAGGAATTTCCCGTTTTGTCGATTGGTATCTTGATTATTACGGTGATGCCCATGCGTAAAAAAGTAGGAGTCGTAGGACTCGGGTATGTGGGCTTGCCTGTTGCGGCTGCTTTTGGGCAAAAGGTTCCGGTGATCGGCTACGACGTGGACGCTGCGCGCATTGCCGCGCTACAGACAGGGCGGGATGAGACGGGAGAGCTGACGGCTGACGAGCTGGCGCGTTCAAGCATCACGTATACGGATGATCCCGGGCTGCTTGCGGAATGCGACTTTATCATCGTGACCGTGCCTACGCCTGTGGACGACGCCAAGCGCCCTGACTTGAAGGCGTTGCTGCTCGCCTCCGAGACAGTAGGAAAGCATTTGCAGCCAGGAGCGATCGTCGTCTATGAATCGACCGTATACCCTGGCGCGACGGAGGAAACGTGCATTCCTGTGCTGGAGCGCTCATCCGGGATGCGGGCAGGCGCAGAGTTTTTTGTCGGCTATTCGCCCGAGCGGATCAATCCGGGGGACAAGGAGCGCAGACTCGCCCAGATCGTCAAGGTCGTCTCCGGGCAGGATCAGGCGACGTGTGATGAGATCGCGCAAATGTACGGGCTGGTAGTCGAAGCAGGGATTCATAAAGCGTCCTCGATTCAGGTGGCAGAGGCAGCCAAGGTGATTGAAAATACGCAGCGCGACCTGAATATTGCGTTGATCAACGAATTGGCGATCATCTTTGACCGACTGGGAATCGAAACAGCCGACGTGCTGGAGGCGGCTGGAACAAAATGGAATTTTCTGCCGTTTTCGCCCGGACTGGTCGGCGGTCATTGCATTGGAGTAGACCCTTACTATTTGACCTATCAGGCGGAGCGCGTAGGCTACCATCCGCAGGTGATTTTGGCGGGACGGCGCATCAACGACGGGATGGGAAAATTCGTCGCGACCTCCCTGGTCAAGCAGATGATCTGGCGTCATATTCCGATTCAAGGCTCACGCGTCACGATTTTGGGGATGACGTTCAAGGAAAATGTGTCGGATATTCGCAACAGCAGAGTGATCGACATCGTCCATGAGCTGCGGGAATTTGGCGTGGAAGTTCAGGTGACAGACGATTTGGCAGACCCGGAGAAGACATGGTCAGAGTACGGCATCAAGCTGAGGGAATGGGACGAATTGCAGCCTGCCGATGCGCTGGTTCTGGCTGTGCCGCACGCGAAATACGTCCATCTGAGCTGGGCTGAGCTGTCGTCTTTGCTGCACCAAAACTGCGGAGTGATTGCAGATGTGAAAAGCGTGTTGAATCAAAAAACATGCCCGTCTGATATCGTTGTCTGGCGCTTGTAGATGCAGCCACGATTGCGAATCTAGACTGCCTGGAGCGGATGAATATGAGCTACCGGAAGAGAAGATTCTGGTTAAGCTTATCGGACGCAGGAATTATCAGTTTGGCTGTTTGGCTGGCCTGCCTGGTTCGATTTGATTTTTCTTTTGCCGAAATATACGAGCATCGCCCTCTTTATTTGATCATTGGACATGTGCTGTTCGTTTTGGCGGGGATGCATCTCGCCGAGTTGTACCGACCCGTCTACCGTTACGTCAGTGCGGGCGAGCTTGCCTCGATTGTCAAGGCGACGAGTTTGTCCATCCTGATTCTCGCTTTTTTCCTGAACACGCTGGGGCATTGGCTGTGGATGCCAATCCGGTTTCCGATATCTTTGTTTTTGATTGCCTGGACGTTCGTGCTTGCCGGGATCACAGGCTCGCGTTTTCTGTGGAAATGGTGGTATGAGGAACGCGACAAAAGGAGCCTGGATCGCAGGCGCACCTTGATTGTCGGGGCAGGCAGCGCAGGCGTGCTCGTTGCCAGGGAGATGCGGCGGTCGCCGCTGTCCGAGCAACGGCCGATCGCTTTCATTGACGACGAGCCGAGCAAGCAAAATTTGCGCGTGTACGGCTTGCCCGTAATCGGGAGCAGGGAAGACATCCCGCGCATCGTACAGCGGCACGCGATTTCCGATATTGTGATCGCCATGCCGTCTGCGTCGCGCCAAACGATCCGCGACATTTTTGATATTTGCAAGACGACGAAGGCAAGCGTCAAAATTTTGCCGCACGTCTCGGATATTCTCAGCGGGAAAATCAGCATGGGCATGATCCGCAACGTCAAGCTGGAGGACTTGCTCGGGCGCGAGACGGTGGAAATGAATCTGGAAGAAATCACGGGTTATTTGCGCCAGCAAGTCGTGCTTGTTACCGGAGCCGGGGGGTCTATCGGTTCGGAGCTTTGCCGTCAGATCGCTAGATTTGGCCCAGGGAAACTGCTTTTGCTCGGAAATGAGGAAAACGGCATTTTCGAGATCAGTCTGGAGCTGAAGCGAGCATTTCCTGAATTGTCTACAGCAAGCCTCATCGCAGATATACGCGATCGGCAGCGGATTGCTGCGATCATGAGCGAGTATCGTCCTGCCGTCATCTTTCACGCCGCCGCCCACAAGCATGTGCCCCTCATGGAACAAAACCCGAGTGAAGCGTTGAAAAACAACATTTTGGGAACGAAAAATGTGGCCGAATGCGCTCTGGAAGCGCAAGCCGAGCATTTCATCCTGATTTCCACCGACAAGGCCGTCAATCCGACGAGCGTGATGGGCGCCACGAAGCGCATTGCCGAGCTTTTGATCCAGGGATATAACCGCTTTGGTCACACTCGTTTTGCGGCGGTTCGCTTTGGCAATGTTCTCGGAAGCAGAGGCAGCGTCGTGCCGATTTTTCTCGATCAAATTCGGGCGGGCGGTCCGGTGACGATCACGCATCCGGAGATGGAACGGTATTTCATGACCATTCCCGAAGCGGCCCAGTTGGTCATTCAGGCTGGCGCGCTGGCGCACGGTGGCGAGATTTTCGTGCTCGACATGGGCAAACCTGTCAAAATCGTCGATATGGCGAAGGACCTGATCCGCTTGGCGGGCCTGGAGCCGGAAAAAGATATCCCGGTCGTCTACACAGGCATCCGTTCCGGTGAAAAGCTGTACGAGGAACTTTTGACGGCGGAAGAAGGGCTGACTTCGACGTGCCACGACCGCATTTTCATCGGAAAGCCGCTCGACTTTTCCTGGAGCGAGCTGTTGTCTGCGATTTCCCGTTTGGAGCAGTTGGCCAAAAAGGGCGGGCTGATCGAGGATCACTCGAAAATGATTGAAATTTTGCAGGCGGTCATTCCGAGCTATCAGTCTGCCTCCCAGCCTGTCGACGATGCCAAGCCAGTCCCTTTCTCGGTAGCCACAGGATGAAAGAGACGACGAGGAAAGAGCGAATCGCGCGGACAGCGAGGCAAAAGTGGGCGCGCATCCTGCTGGCAGGGGGGATTGCCTGTCTGGTTGGACTGGGAGGGTATGCGACTTACGTCTATTTTTCGATCAAACAGACCGTAAACAGCATGTACGTCCCGCTGCGGACGGAGAAGACCAAGGCGTCTTCCCTTCCTGCGCCAACCGTGAGGCAGCAAGAGCGAGCAGAAAAGCAAGCCCAGCCTGAACAACCTGCTGTGCAGCCGGAGAAAGCAGAAGTGCACGAACCTGTCACCTTGCTCTTGCTCGGGATCGATGAACGGGAAAACGACAAGGGGCGCTCGGATGTGATCCTCGTGTTGACGGTCAATCCGCAGACAAAATCGGCGCTGTTGGTCAGCATTCCACGGGACACGCGCACGCAGCTGGCCCATTCGAAAACGCTGGATAAAATTAACCACGCCTACGCATTTGGCGGACTGCAACAAGCCGTTGACACCGTCGAGCAATTTATTTCCGCGCCTGTCGATTACGTGGTGGCCGCCAACATGGAAGGCTTCGCCGGGATCATCGACACGTTGGGCGGTGTGGATGTCGAGAACAAGCTCGCTTTTACCTACGCCGATTATCACTTTCCGCTGGGGCCGATTCACCTGGATGGAAAGCAGGCGCTCGTGTATGCGCGCATGCGCTATGAAGACCCGCGGGGAGATTTGGGGAGAAACGAGCGACAGCAACTGCTTATCAAAGCGCTGATGCAAAAAAAGGGGGCTTTGGCGTCTCCCTCTACCTTGAACGGAGTCCTCGATACCATGGGGAAATACGTGAAGACGAACATGACCTTTGACGACATGAAAATGCTTGTTCAAAGCTACGGTACGGCCGTATCAAGCGTGGAGACGATTCGGATGGAAGGAAACGGCCAGCTGATCAACGGGATTTACTACTACATCGTAAGCCAGGGGGAGCGGGAAAAGTTGATCCGTCGGCTGTCTGCCTTTCGCGAGCAAGTCGTTGAGAAAGGCGCAGAGAAAGCCGGTGAGGCCAAGCCACTGCCGAATCAAGCGAGTGACAGCATGGAGGGGCGAAGGGGGGAGCAAAATGAATGAAACCGTGAATCTCCGGGAAATATTGCTGGTTTTGTCCAAACGCTGGGGCGTGATTCTCGCCATTACTTCCATTTTTACGATAGGAACGGCACTCATCAGTTTTTTTGCATTGACGCCGATCTATCAGGCAAAAACGGAAATTTTGGTGAATCGCTCGCTGGACTCGAATCTGGAGGGAGTGCTGTCGGTTGCCGAGATTGACTCCAATCTCAAGCTGATCGAGACGTACCGGGTCATTATCGAGAGTCCGCGAATCATGGAGAGAGTCGTGCAGACACTCGGGCCGGAAGCGAGCATGGATGAGCTGCTGCTGCATACGAAAGTAGAGCCGGTCAAAGATTCGCAAGTCATTTCTATTACAGTGGAAGACCCTGATCAAAAGCGAGCCGTGCTGATTGCCAACACGATTGCCACGACCTTCCAGGAAGAAGTGGTCAAAATGTTGAGCATGAACAACGTGCACATTTTGGCGGAAGCGCGCGATAATCCGGCAGCCAAGCCTGTCAGTCCGAAGCCGCTGCTCAACTCGATTATCGGCTTTGTGCTTGGGCTGGCTACTTCTGTAGGCGTTGTGTTTTTCATGGAGCATCTCGATACACGGCTGAGATCGGAAAAGGAAGTGGAGGAATATTTGGGCCTGCCTGTGCTCGCCACCATCGCCGTCATCGACAAAAAGACAAAGAAGCACTTGCGGCAAAAAAGGGCGGAGGAGGTAAGAAGCGAGTATGAGAAGGCAGAAGCCTGACGATCGTTACCAGAAGCTGATCGCCCATTGGGAGCCACTGTCTCCCCTGGTGGAAGGCTACCGCACCTTGAAGCTGAACATTTCGTTTTCCACACAGGGACAAAGGTTGCAGACGGTTTTGGTGAGCAGCCCGGGGCCGTCGGAGGGCAAGACGATTACGGCAGCCAACTTGTCGCTGATGATGGCAAAAGATCGGCGGAAGACGGTGCTGATCGATTTCGACTTGCGCAATCCGCGCATTCATTTCACGTTTGAGATGCCGAATTTGTACGGGATCAGTTCTTATATGACCGGGATGTGCCAGTTTTCCGACATCATTCAGGATGCGGGCGTTCCGAATTTGTCGATCGTGACAGCGGGGCCGATTCCCCACAATCCGGCTGAACTGTTGGGAACGCCGCGACTGGGGGAATTGCTGGAGCAGCTGCGCAACAACTTTGACATGATCGTCGTGGACAGTCCTCCGCTCATTGTGAGCGATGCGATGGTGCTGGCGAGAGAGACGGACGGGTGCATTCTCGTCGTGGACGCGAGCAAAACAAAGCGGGATTCGGCCGTTCGCGCTGTCGAGCAGCTGAAGACGGCCGGGGCCAACCTGCTCGGGGTTGTTCTCAACAACAAAAAGCTCGGGAAGAGAGAAGGCTATTACGGTTATGGGTATATGGAATAGTCAAGTCAGAAGCGGGGGCGAGTAATGGATGAATGCCCTCAAACTTGTTTGGCAGCAGCAGTTGGCCAAAGTCCGCAACAATCGGGACGTTCATGAAGTATTGCACGGTTCAGCGATTACGTTTCTGTTCCGGCTTTTCGGGTTTGTTCTGCTCTATTCGTTGCAGTTGTTTATAGCCAGGGAGTACGGGGCAGGCAATCTGGGCATTTACTCGCTGACGATCACGCTGCTCAACATCGGGATGGTGCTGGCGCTGTTTGGCACCGACACGGCGATCATCCGCTTGCTGGCCGAGTATCGGGCGCAGGGGGCGTCCCAGCGGATTCGGCAGTTGTTCAACAAGGTTGCGGTCTGGACATTCGTGCCCTCTCTCTTGCTTTCGGGACTGTTCTATTTGTTTGCCGAGCCGATCTCCAGCTATGTGTTTGCCAACGAGCTGCCTGCGCAAACGCTGCGGGTGATGGCCTGGATGCTGCCGTTTGTCTCGCTTGCTAGACTGTACGCTTCGGCTTTCCGCGCCTTGCATCGCGTGACGGCGTCCGTGATCGTCGATACGGTGGGCATGCGCTTCCTCCATCTGCTGTTTCTCGTGATCGCGCTGCCCTTGCTTGCTCCGACTTCCAATCTGTTGATCGGCTTGCTCGCAGTCGCTGTCATTTTGAACACGCTGATCGGCATGGGGAAGTGGCATGTTGTGTCGCGAAGCATGAACGCGGGCATTCAGCCGCGCGAGATGGAGGAAGGCCAGGCCATCGGCTTTCGCACGCTTTGCGCCATGGCGATTCCGATGTACCTGAGCGCCTCGATGGAGCTGATCATGAGCTGGACAGACACGATCATGCTGGGGATTTTTACAGACGCGGAAACAGTCGGAGTGTACAGCGTCGTCATTCGTCTCTCGATGGTGACCAGCTTTGCGCTCATCTCCATCAACACGATTCTCTCCCCGAAATTTTCCGAGATGTACGCCCGTGGGGATATGGACGGGCTGAGAAAAATGATTGCGTTTGCCAATCGGCTCATTTTCTTCGCATCTGCTCCGATCAATTTGCTGGTCGCCATTTTTGCCGCCCCGTTGCTTACCTTGTTCGGCGAAGAGTTCGCTGGCAGCAGTCTCGTCCTCGTCATTCTTTGTCTGGGGCAGTTTATCAACTTTTCTTCCGGCAGCGTCATTCCGCTTTTGACGATGACGGGCCGCCAGAAAACGTCGCGCAACATCCTCGTTTTTTCAGCCTTGCTCAACATTTGCGGCAACTGCCTGTTGATTCCCTGGCTTGGCATTACAGGAGCAGCAATCGCCACCGCTATCAGCCTGAGCTGTCGAGATATCTGTGCTTCGTATTGGGCATACCGATATTTCGGTTTCCGCACGTGGTATATCCCGTTCTTCTCTGAAAAAAATTCCGTCTTGATACGAAGACGAGGTAATGAAGAAGGTGGCTTACGGTGAAGGAAGACTTGTATCCGAACATGTTTTGGGACAGCGAGAAGATTCGAGATTGCCGGATTCAGGTGCAAAAGCCATGGGTTCGCGAGGAGTTTTGGTCGTACTATTTCTCCAGGCGCATCTCGATTTACTTGAGTCTGTTTTTGGCAAAAAGAAAAGGGGTTTCCCCGAATGCCATCACGATCGCGGGAATCGCTGCCGGGCTGATCGCCGCAGCAGCTTTCATGTACGGATCAGCCGCGGCCTTTTTGATCGGGTGTTTTTTCTACCAAATGTGCTACCTCGCTGACTGCGTCGACGGAGAAGTCGCCCGGATCAAAAACCAGAACAGCGCAGGGGGCGTCTGGCTCGATATCGGATTGAACTACTCGCTGTACCTCGTCTCGTTCAGCGTCATCTACGGCGTCGCCAGCAGCCAGCCGACGCTCGGGCCGTACTTGATCTACCTGATCCTGTTTACGATTTTTACGGAAATATTGGCGACGAACGGTTCGGATCTCGCTTTTGGTCAAGGGAAAATCTCGCACGAAACCGTATCCATGCGCAAGCGCAGCAGATGGCTCGATGCCGGAGTGTTTCTGTTCCTGACCCAGACAGGCTTCCAGAGTGGCGTGCTGATCGCCGCGCTCATGTGGGCATTTAGCGGACAGCATCAGTTTCTCGATTTGTGGACGGGGTATCATCTGCTGGTGGGACTCCTCAGAGCGCTATACAAGCTGAAACTGAACATCAAGTATGTCACTTCATCGAGACAAGAGGGAGGGGAAGCACATGAAGGCTCTGCTCATGGCGGCAGGACTCGGATCAAGGATCAGCGGGCAAATTGACGGCAGCCCGAAATGCACGATCGATATCGGCAACCAGGCGTTGATTGAAAATACAATTTTGGAGTTGAAGCGAAAAGGGATTCACGAGATTGCCATGGTCGTCGGATACCGTGCTCACGTGATTACCAGTCTGCTTGGCGGCGAAAACATCCGCTTTTTTCACAACCCGTTTTACGATCGCACCAACAGCATCGCCTCCATGTGGTTTGCCCGCGATTTTCTGACGGACAGCGACTGCCTCTTGCTCAACGCGGATGTGTATTTTGAAGAGCAAGTATTGGATGTCGTGCTCCAGGAGACGAGGAGTCCGGTCATGTTCGCCGACCCTTTTCGCAGGGCGGAAGGCGATTACAAATTCGGCTACGAAAACGGCCTTTTGCAAAAGCACGGCAAAGAACTCCCCCTGGAGGAGACGACAGGGGAATACGTCGGGATTGCCCGGCTGCACCGCGAGTTTGTCCCGATCTTTCAGGAGCGGCTGCAAAGTCTGATTTTGCAGCGGCAGCACGATTTGTGGTGGGAAAATGTTCTGTATTCGTTTTTGGGAGAAAGAGACGTGCATGTGGCACAAATACCGCCGGGGCTGTTCTGGGCAGAGGTAGATACATGGGAGGACTACAAGCGGATTCTTCATTTTACGAATCATTTGGCGCATATGTAGGCGATGGCTAAAGCAAAGCTCTCGCTGGACAAAGTTCTGCTGTTTCTCTACGTACTGCTGAAGCCCTTCTACTTCTTCCCGAGCGGAAATCCGCAAATTGCCGATTTTGTCATGATGATTCTCATCGCGTATACGTTTTTGTTCCAACTGAAATGGCTGGAACGCAAATACCGTTTTTTCGTCGTGATTACACTGTTATTTTTATACGATATTTTGCTGGTGAATGGGATTTGGGCGATCGCTTTGGGCGGCGTCATGGAAGTGTTTGAGTCGACGAAATGGTATTTGTACAACGGAGCGGTCATGCTGACCATCATCGTGCTGGGCCAGCGTGATCCCCGCGGCTATGCGAAATGGCTGTTTTGGGCGGTCGCCTGTTCGCTTGCTGTGCAGACACTTGCGCTGCTCTTTGGACTTGCCCCGGGGGAGCACGACTTCCGTCAGGCGCTGTTTTTCAACAACCCGAATCAGCTCGGCTACTACGGCTTGCTTTGTCTCGGGATTTGCCTGTTTTGCGCCCGCTTTTTTCCTGTCAAATCGCTCTACCTGTTCCTCGTTATCGGCTGCTCGCTGAGCGTGATTGCCGCCTCGTTGTCCAAAGCAGCGATCTTGAGTGCCGTGCTGATGTACCTCGTGTTTCTGTTCGTCTCGTCAAAAGAGCGGACAGGGCTTTTTTGGCAAAACGTGGTGTGTGTGCTCGCTCTCTTTTTTCTGCTGTTTTGCGTATCGCTGTACACGAATGAAAACGTATTGCACGATGCGACCATTTACACACAAGTAAAAGAGCGGATGGAAACATTGGGGGAGGACTCGGACGACAATTTGGCATCCAGAGGCTACGACAGGATCGCCAATCATCCGCAGTACGTGTTTTTCGGTGCCGGAGAAGGGCAGTATGAGCGGTTTGAGAGCACGATTACGCTCGAACTGCACTCGACGATTGCCAATCTGTTCTTTTCGTACGGCATTGTGGGCACGCTGCTGTTTTTGCTGCTTTTGTACGCTGGCGTGAGAGGGCATCGGCTGTACTCCTGGTATCCGCTCTTTTTTCAAATTGTGTACGGCTTGACGCACAACGGCATCCGCGAAACGTTTTTCTGGATCTTGCTGGCGCTCTATTGTGTGACAGCCGGACTGAGTCTTGGCTCAATCAAAAATGGCGGTGACCTGCATGGGAAAAATCTTGCAAATTTGCGCAATTGACCGATCAGTGGAAAGCTTGCTGCTGCCGCTGATCGAAAAGCTGACGGACGAAGGCCACGAAGTGCATACCGCTTGCACGGATACCGGACGGTTCGCGTCGCTGCGGGCTATGGACCACGTCCTTTGGCATATCCCGATCAAACGTAAAATCGCCCCCGTCTCCAATTGCCGTTCCATCCACGCCCTGTACCGGCTGATGAAGCAGGAGCAGTACGATGCGGTGCACGTTCACACGCCGATAGCCGCGGTTCTCGGGCGGGTGGCAGCGAAGCTCGCGGGCGTCCGTCCGGTCATTTATACGGCGCACGGCTATTACTTCCACGACGGAATGAGCAGGGGCGAGTACCAGTTTTACTACGGGCTGGAAAAGTGGTTCGCCAAGCACCTGACAGACTACTTGCTCTTGCAAAGCAGGGAGGATTACGAATTGAGCGTGCAGGAAGGTTTTGCCCCTCCGGAGCGGATCGTGCACCTCGGAAACGGGGTGGATGTGGAACGCCGCTTCCATCCGCAGGCAGTCACGAGCGAGGAGGCTGCGCAAGTGCGCGCTGCTCTCGGCATCGGCCAGGAAGAGCTGGTCATCGCGTACGTGGGCCGGATGGTGAGCGAAAAAGGGATATTCGAGCTGCTGGAGGCGTTTCACAGGCTGGCGAGAGAATCGTCGCGCGTGCGTCTTTTGCTGGTGGGGGAAGTATTGGCGAGCGAGCGGGACCAGCGCGGACAAGATTTGCAGCAGCTTTGCCTGTCGCATCCGCAAATCGTCCTGACCGGATTTCGCTCGGACATCCCGCAGTTGCTTGCGGCAAGCGACATCTTCGTCCTGCCTTCCCACCGCGAAGGCTTGCCCCGGTCGATCATCGAAGCGATGGCGATGGGCAAGCCGATCGTCGCCACGAACATTCGCGGCTGCCGGGAAGAAGTGACGGACGGCGTGAATGGACTTTTGGTAGAGCCAAAGCATAGCGAATATTTGTACAAGGCTTTGAAAAAGCTCGCTTTGGACGCCAGGCTTCGCGAAGCGTACGGACAAAACAGCCGCTACCTTGCGGAGGAGCATTTCAACGAGCGACATGTCCTCAACAGGCAGGCCCGCCTGTTCGCCGACTTGATCGCCGTCAAAACAAAGCCGCCGCGCACGGAAAAGGAGGTTGACGAACGGATTGGGCACAACAGGAGCGTTGGTCATATCCCTTGATTTTGAACTGTACTGGGGCGTGCGCGACAAAAGAGCGCTGTCTTCCTGCCAGGAAAATTTGCACGGAACTCGCCAGGTCATTCCCGCCATTTTGGAGCTTTTTCAAAAATACGAGATTCACGCTACCTGGGCTACGGTCGGCTTTTTGTTCTGCGAGTCGCGCGAGGAACTGATGAGCACGCTTCCCGGACTGTTGCCAGACTATGCAGACGCCAACTTGTCGCCTTACCGTTACTTGCAGTCGGGAACAGTGGGAGAACACGAGCAGGCCGATCCGTATCACTACGCCCCGTCCCTCATTCGACTGATCTCCTCCTACCCGCACCAGTTTATCGGCAGCCACACGTACTCCCACTACTATTGCCTGGAGCCGGGACAGACCGCCCAGACGTTTGCAGCAGATTTGGCCGCCTGCAAAAAAGTGGCGTGCAAGAAAGGACATTCCCCGACGAGCATCGTTTTTCCGCGCAATCAGCTCCAGCCTGCCTATTTGGCGCTCTGCAAAAAGCACGGCTTCACTTCGTACCGCGGAAACGAGCCAGCGTGGATGTACCGCGCCGGGCCGGGAGCGGAAGACTCGCTGTTCAAACGGGCTTTGCGGCTTGCCGACTCGTACGTCAATTTGAGCGGACATCACGCTTACGACAAGCTGTTCACGAGTCGGGAAGGGCTTGTCAACGTCCCTTCCAGCCGTTTTTTGCGGCCTTATTCGCCCAAGCTTCGCTGGCTGGAAGAGCTTCGGTATGCACGGCTCAGGCGCGACTTGCTGTTTGCCGCGAAACATCAGCGACTGTATCACTTGTGGTGGCACCCGGAAAACTTCGGCAGCTATCCGGCGGAAAATGTGCGTTTTCTGGAGCGGCTTCTCGCCTATTTTGCCGATTTGCGCCGCCAGTACGGGATGCAGAGTCTCAGCATGGAGGAGGCGGCAGCGGACTGGAACAAGCAAAAGGAGGGGCGGCATGAAGCTTTTGTTTGATCGGCTGGTCGCTTTGTCGCTGTTAATCGCGGTTTCGCCTCTGCTGCTCGTGTTGTCCGTGTTGATTCGCTGCAAGCTCGGTGCCCCGGTCTTTTTCGTCCAGGAGCGCCCGGGCCGCTACGGAAAGCCCTTTTTCATCTATAAGTTTCGCACGATGACCGACCAGCGGGACACGTCCGGCGAGTTGCTATCAGACGCCCAGAGGCTGACGCCATTCGGCATGATGCTCAGGAAATACAGCCTGGATGAGCTGCCGCAGTTGTGGAATGTGTTGAAGGGCGAGCTGAGTCTCGTCGGGCCGAGGCCGCTGCTCATGGAGTATCTCCCGCTGTATACCCCCCGGCAAATGAAACGGCACGATGTGCTGCCGGGCATTACCGGATGGGCGCAAGTCAACGGACGAAACGCGATTACATGGGAGCAAAAATTCGAACTGGATGTCTGGTACGTGGAAAATCGCAGCTTTCTCCTCGACATGAAAATATTGCTGTTGACCGTCAAGCGGGTCTTGCAAAAAACCGGAATCAGTCACGAAGGCTGCGTCACGATGGAAAAATTCACGGGAAGCAAACAGGCAGAGCAGGCTAGGAGGGACTTGCGTGAGTTTGATCGTGCTTACGAATCAGGATGACTGGACGTGCTGTATGCGCGAGGTGGCGCATTTGGACATTTCCTACACAAAAGAGTACGTAAGCCTGTACGCCGAGCGAGAAGGGGGAGTGCCGGAAGCGGTGTTCTTCTCAGAGGGAGAGGAGCGGATTTTTTATCCGTATGTGGTGCGCTCCCTCGACTCGTTCCTCCCGGGCTATTCGGATATCGTATCGATCGGGTACGGCGGCCCGTCGCTGTGTTCCAAGCAAAGCGTGGTCCAGTCGTTTTCCGCGCAGTTTCACGCCTATTGCCAGAGCAAAAAGTACGTCACGGAAACGGTGCGTTTTCACCCGCTTTTGAAAAACGCCGAACTGTTTCGCGATCAGATGCAGCTTGATCTCGTGCGCGAAACGATTGCTGTCGATGTGCGGCCCTCGCTCGCCCAGATTCAGGCGCAGTACAGTCAAAATGTCAGGCGCAATATGAAAAAGGCCAAAGACCATGCGGTGAGAATAGTGGAAGGAAAAAGCAATCATGACCTCGCGGCTTTCATTTCGTTGTATCGCGAGACGATGGAGCGCAATCACGCTGGCGCTTCCTATTATTATGACAATCCGTTTTTTGCCGGACTGTTGCAGGAAACGGCGCTGTGCAAGCCGCGACTGTTGCTGGCGATTCACGATGACATCGCGGTAGCGGGCGCGATCATGCTGTGCGGCAGCCGTTATGCCCATTTCCATCTGGGAGCATCGCACACGGAGGACATGCCGCTCGGGATCAATCATTTGCTGTTCGATGCGATGATTTCGCTGGCGAAGGAGGACGGACTGGATTACTTGCTGCTCGGGGGAGGAAATCAGGAGCAAGACGGTCTGTTTCGCTTCAAGGCATCGTTTACAAAAGATGCGCCTTATCCTTACTGGATGGGCAAGCGTGTGCACGACGAAGAGGTGTACCAGGTGCTATGCGAACAAAATCGGGCGGATGACGCGGGAAGTTCGACTTTTTTTCCCGCCTACCGCGCATGGGGGAAATGAATATGGGGGAACAATCGCGCATTTTTTTGTCGCCGCCGCACATGGGAACAGAGGAGCAGGAGCTTGTTGCCCACGCCTTCGCCTCCAACTGGATTGCGCCGCTCGGGGAGCATGTCGATGCGTTTGAGCACGAAGTCGCCCGGTATGTCGGGACAAAAGGAGCGCTTGCCGTCTCGTCAGGCACGGCGGCCATCCATCTGGGGCTGCGCTTGGCCGGGGTCGGGCCGGGCGATCTCGTGTTTTGCTCCAGTCTGACTTTTGTGGCGAGCGCCAACCCGATCTTGTACTTGGGAGCCACTCCCGTCTTTATCGATTCCGATGAAGCGACCTGGAACATGTCGGAGGCGGCGCTTGCGAGAGCGCTGCGAGAAGCAAACGAGCTAGGGCAATTGCCCAAGGCTGTCGTCATCGTTCACTTGTACGGGCAAAGCGCCGACATGGGGCCGCTCATTGCGCTGTGCGAGCAATACAAGGTCGCGGTCGTGGAAGACGCGGCAGAGTCGCTGGGCGCCGACTACAAAGGGAGAATGAGCGGCTCCTTGGGGCATTTCGGCATTTTTTCGTTCAACGGCAACAAAATCATTACGACCTCCGGCGGGGGCATGCTCGTCTCGGACGATCTCGAAGCTTTGGAGCGAGCGCGGTTTTGGGCGATGCAGGCCCGCGAGCGGGAACGCCATTATGAACATGTGCAGATGGGCTACAACTATCGGTTGAGCAATTTGCTGGCGGCTGTCGGCAGAGGGCAATTGCGCGTGCTGGAGGAGCGGGTGGCGGCGAGAAGGCGAATCTATCAACGCTATGCAGCGGCGCTTCAGCCGTATGCTGGCATCACCTTCATGCCGGAATCTCCGACAGGGAGAGCGACGCGCTGGCTGACGGCGCTGACGGTTGACCCCGAGCAGGCCGGAATTACCGCAACGCAACTGATTGATGCATTGGAAAAGGCAAACATCGAGGCGCGGCCCGTGTGGAAGCCGATGCACCGCCAGCCGCTGTTTGCAGGGTGCCGCTACTACCCGCACGAGCCGGGGTACAGCGTGTCTGACGAGCTGTACGCGCGTGGCATCTGCCTTCCTTCCGGCTCCAGTCTGGGCGACGAACAGCAGGAGCGGGTCATTTCCGTGATCAGGAGCTGCCTGTCGGGACGCGCGAAGGAGGTCGGTCATGTACACTTATGAGCAGCTTGCCGAGTGGCGAAAGCTTTGTCAATCTTCGTTTTTCCTGCTGGATACGGCCAGGCTCCGCGACAACTACCGACGGTTTTACGAAGCGTTTGCCAGTCGCTATGAGCAGGTGAGCGTTGCCTACTCGTACAAGACGAACTACGTGCCGTTTGTCTGCCAATCTTTGCACCAGCTCGGGGCGCAGGCGGAGGTCGTGTCCAGGCTGGAGTACGATCTCGCCCGGAAGCTTGGTGTCGAGCCTACTGCCATCGTTTTCAACGGCCCGCTGAAAACGGCAGAAGATATTCAGCTGGCTTTGGAGCTGGGCAGCCTGGTCAATCTGGATTCGTTTTCGGAGATTGTCCCTGTGCTCACCTACGCAAGACAGCACCCTGAACAGACGGTCCGCGTCGGCTTGCGCGTCAATTTCGATTTGACGCGCGGCGGCGTCAGTCCGCTGCAAAACGGCTATGAAGTGAGCCGCTTTGGCTTTTGCGTGGAAAACGGCAGCTTTGCCCAAGCGCTGGCGCTGTTGTCTGCTGTGCCGAATGTGCGGGTCACGGGCTTGCACGGGCATTTTTCCACGAACCGCAGCGTGGGGGTGTATCGGCAAATTGCCCGCGAGCTGTGCCGACTGGGCAAAGCGCATCTCGGAGAGCGGCTTGAATTTATCGACATCGGGGGCGGATTTTACGGCGAGCTGCCCGCCACGTTCGGGATGGTCGGCGTTCCGAGCTTTGACGATTACGCTGCGGCGATCACTTCTGTACTCAAGGACGAACTGGCGGAGGCGGCACGCTTGCCGCAGTTGATTCTGGAACCGGGCATCTCGCTTGTGGCCGATGCGGTCGAGTTCGTCTGCCAGGTCGTGGATGTCAAGGTGAACCGCGGCGATCGCTTTGTGCTTGTAGACGGCAGTGTCCACAATATCAAGCCGACCATGCACGCACATCGGCTTCCCGCCACCGTCGTGACACAGAGCAACGAGGCAAGGGAAGGGACGTACCATGTCGTAGGCTATACGTGCATGGAAAAAGACTATTTGCTGCAAGGCTTTCGCGGCAAAGTGCCGGAACCGGGAGATTTTCTCGTGTTCGGGCACACGGGGGCGTACACGCTCGTGTTCAATCCGCCGTTTATTCGCGAGCGGCCGCCTGTCCTGGCTATCGCAGGCGGCGATGTCGTCGTCGCCAGGCGCAAAGAGACGCTGGCGGAGTTTTTCCCGGAGTCGCTCTATGAATTTCCGGCTGGTCAGGCTGGCAAAACAGGAGGATACGCCCAATGAATGTGCTCATGACGAGCGTAGGCCGCAGGGTCAAGCTGATCGAGTATTTCGTCCAAGAGTGGGGCAGTGCCGGCAAAATTATCGCGGTGGACTGCGATCCTACGGCTCCCGCGCTGTTCGCCGCCCATCACAGGCAGATCGTCCCGCGCATCGACGACCCGGATTACGTACAGGCATTGGAGCAAATTTGCCTGCGCTATGACATCAGGGCGGTGCTTTCCTTGATCGATCCCGAGCTTGGCGTGCTCGCCGCCCATGCCGAGCAATTTTCGCGGCTTGGCGTGCAGGCCGTCGTCTCTCGGACGGACGTGGTGGACTTGTGCCTCGATAAAAAGGCGACCTGCGATTTTTTGCGCGACCACGGGCTGCCGTGCGTTCCTACTTACACGCTGGAAGAGGCGCGAGCGGCGCTTGCCTGCGGAGAGCTTGCCTATCCGCTATTGGCGAAGCCGCGCAAAGGCAGCGCCAGCCTGGGCCTGGTCCGTATCGAGAGCGGGTCGGAGCTTGCCGCACTCGCGCAAAAGACAGAGGAGCTGATTGTCCAGCCGTTTTTGCAGGCGGAGGAATACGGCGTGGACGGCTACGCCGATCTCGTCACGGGTGAACTGACGACGCTTTTTACGCGCAAAAAAATTCGCATGCGGGCAGGCGAGACAGACCGCTCGCTGGCGATCCGGGACGAGCGGCTGACGTCGCTGGCCGCGTCGCTCGTCTCTGTCTTGCCGCTTCGCGGACCGTTCGACATCGACTGCTTTTTGCTCGGGGACCAGTACGTGATCTCCGAGATCAATCCGCGGTTTGGCGGCGGCTATCCTCATGCACACGAAAGCGGCGTGAACGCCGTCGCTGCTCTGTTCCGCAATTTGCGCAAAGAGGCGAGCAAGCCGAATGTAGGCGACTACGAAGCAGGGACGATCATGCTGAAATACGATCAGGTCATGCTCGTCCACAGCAGTCGGCTGGCGGGGGAGGAGATGTAAAAAAGCGCGGCGGTCTTGGGCGATCTGTTGTACAATGCAAGGTACGGGGGAGAAATGCCCCCCGTGAGCATTTTGACAGGAGTGTCGTCCGCTATGACTATGAGTCCCCAATTCATGCGTTATCGGTAAGAAAAGGTACAGTCTAGCCTGATCCCGCTCGTTTTTTCAAAAGGAGAGCCGGGGTTTATTTGACTGTGCCTTTTTTCATTCACCGATTTCGAATGAATGGGGTGCTTTTTTATGCTTCCAACCAAAAAAGAGCGGCAGGCCGAACTGCTGGCCCGGCATAGCGGGATGCTTAGATGCCCGGTTTGCCACGGGACGCTGACGCTCATCCATACAGCCAGCCTTGTATGCGCCAACCGCCATTGCTTTGATGTGTCGAGACACGGCTATGTGCACCTGGCGAATGCGGGCTACCGATCGAAGTACGAGCAAGAAATGTTTTTGGCGAGAAGAACGATTTGCGAGCAAGGCTTTTTTTCTCCGCTGCACGCTGCTGTCAGTCAAAAGCTGGCGGAGTACGCAGCGACCAGCGGCGAGCCGCTGTACGTGCTGGATGCCGGGTGCGGCGAAGGTTCGCACCTGGCCCGCATTCGCGAAGAGGTGATAGCGCGACAGTCAGTCGATGTCGTCGGCGCGGGTGTCGATCTGTCCAAAGCGGGCATCGCCCTCGCAGCCAAGGCGCACCCCGAGCTGATCTGGTGCGTCGGCGATCTGGCGAATGCTCCGTTTGCCGACAATCGCTTTGCGGCCATCCTCAACGTGCTGTCGCCGTCCAATACGCGGGAGTTTGCGCGAATGCTGAAAAAAGACGGGTTCGTCATCAAGGTCGTGCCGGGCGAGCGATATTTGCTGGAACTGCGCGAGCGCCTTTATGCCCAGCCTGTAAAGCAGGTGTATTCCAATGCAGCGACGATCCAGCGCTTCGCCGCCAGCTTTTCGCTGATCGACTGCGAGCGGGTGGCGTATTCGTTTCGGCTGGACCAGCCGAGCCTGGCCGCGCTGGTCCAGATGACGCCGCTGACGTGGGGGGCCGCGCCACAGCAGTTGGCACAGGCGCATGAGCTGGAGGGCGGTGAGATTTCCGTCGAGTTTACGGTTCTTGTTGGAAGAAAATGAGTGAGGGGGCAGCGCGCGCCGCGGATAGCTTGCAGCAGTAGCGCGCCTTTTTAGGCAAAACAGAATGACGGAGAGCGCCGCCTGTGCCGTTTCATTCCTTTGGGAGTGAAGGTGCGGGCGGCGTTTTTTTGCTAAAGAAAACGGGATGGAAATTCGTATCGCGCAAATGCAAAGGGCGGATATCAGCCAGCGAAAGGTTCTGTCACCACCATTGGCGCAGCCAAGCTTTTTTATGCAATAGTCTCAATTTGATACAAAAAGTCTCAAAATGATCCTTCTGTCATCTCATTTTGATATGGATATTCTGTCCAGAAGAGACGGAACGGGATAAGCAAATCGCCGGGCTGCCTATCCTCATGCCTTCAACCGCCTTGGCACATTCCTTGCAATTCAAATAGTCAACCAGAATGGCAAAAGCCAGCAAAAGGAGGAAACTGCCGATGTCAGCAGAAAAAACGATACGAGCAGTGGCAAACACGAAAAAGCAGCGCGGCTCGCAAGCCGAGCGCCAGGCAATCCCTGTCTTTTTGTCCGCAGAGGAAACACAGCCTGCGCGCGACTTTCACGCGTCTTGTCCCGTCTATGCGCCGACGCCGCTCGTCCCGCTGCCGCAACTCGCCCGCGAGCTGGGAGTTGGGCATTTGCTGGTGAAGGACGAATCGCTGCGCTTTGGGCTGAACGCTTTCAAAGTGTTGGGCGCGTCTTATGCGATGGCCCGGTATTTGTACGCAAAGCTGGGGCACACGCCCGAGGGGATGAGCTTCGCTGCTCTCGGCGAGGAAGAGACGAGAAGACAGATCGGAGAAGTGACCTTTGTCACCGCGACCGACGGCAATCACGGCCGGGCGGTTGCCTGGGCAGCGCGGGAGCTGGACCAGCGGGCGGTCGTTTACTTGCCAAAAGGCTCAACAGCAGAACGGGTGGAAGCGATCCGCTCGCTGGGGGCACAGGCGCATGTCATCAATGGCAACTACGACGAGGCTGTCCGCCTTTCGGAAAAAGTAGCCAGGGAGCGCGGCTGGCAGGTGGTGCAAGATACGGCTTGGGAGGGCTACACGACGATTCCGGGCTGGATCATGCAAGGCTATGCGACGATGGTGGCAGAAGCGCGCGAGCAGCTGGCGGCCCTTTTGCCGGACAAAAAGCCGACGCACTTGTTTTTGCAGGCGGGCGTTGGCTCGATGGCGGCGGCTGTGCTGGGACACTTCGTCGCAGAAGCTGGCGGGGAGGAGCTGGTCAGCGTCATCGTCGAGCCGCATGCGGCGAATTGCATGGTCTTGTCTGCCGAAGCAGCGGACGGAGAGCCGCACGTGGCGCACGGGGAGCTGGCGACGATTATGGCCGGACTCGCTTGTGGCGAGCCGAATCCGGTTGCCTGGGAAATTTTGCGCGACCATGCCGACTTCTTTGTCAGCTGCCCTGATTTCATCGCGGCAAACGGGATGAGGATGCTGGCTGCGCCAAAAGCAGGCGACCCGCAAGTCATCAGTGGCGAAAGCGGTGCTGTTGGAGTAGGGCTGTTGGCTGCGCTAATGAACAAGCCGGAGTATAGAGGACTTGCCAAGCAACTGGGGCTAAACGAAGAGTCGGTCGTCTTGTGCTTCAGCACCGAAGGAGATACGGACCAGGATTCTTATCGGCGCATTGTTTGGGAGGGCGCGTGTTCGTCTGACGACAAGTAAAAAGGAGGAAGCGACGATGAATGTCACGATCGACCGGGAAAGACTCGTTCAACTTGTGCAAGAGTTGATTCGCATCGATTCGGTCAATCCGTACCTGGACGCGGATGGAGCAGGAGAAGCCGGGATTGCTGCGTTTATTGCTGAAAAGCTCAAGTCAATCGGGCTTGAGGTAGCCGTCATTCCGATCAACGAGACGGCGTGCAACGTCATCGGGATTTTGCGCGGGAGTGGAAACGGCAAGTCGCTCATGCTGAACGGGCACATGGACACGGTGAGCGCCAAGCGCATGTCGATCCCGCCTTTTGAACCGACTGTAACCGACGGCAAAATTTTCGGCAGAGGCAGCCAGGATATGAAAGGCAGTCTCGGGGCGATGCTGGCGGCAGTCGAAGCGGTTGCCCAGGCGAAAGTTCCGCTTGCGGGCGATGTGATCCTGGCGTTTGTCGCCGACGAGGAGTACAAGAGCATCGGGACGGAAGCATTGGTGCAAGACTATTCCGCAGATGCCGCGATCTGCTGCGAGCCGTCTGATTTGCAAATCGGCGTTGTGCACAGAGGCTTTGTCTGGGTCAAGTGCGAGGTGTTCGGCAAGGCGGCGCACGGCAGCAGGCCACAAGAAGGAATCGATGCGATCGTTCACGCGGGCAGGGTGCTGCGCGAGCTGGAAAGCTTGTCGGAAAAGCTGGCGCAAGAGCCGCCGCACCCGATTCTCGGGACGCCATCTGTTCACGCGTCGCTGATTCAAGGCGGAACAGAACTGTCTACGTATCCCGACTATTGCCGGATCGACTGGGAGCGCAGAACGGTGCCGAACGAGACGCAAGAACAAGTGGCTCTGGAAATCGAATCGTTGCTTGCGAAGCTGCGGGCAGAGGACGCGGCATTCCGCGCGAGTGCCGAGCTGACGTTTTGGCGCGAGCCGTTTGAGGTGGCACTGGCCGAGCCGATTTTTCTCGCCCTGCAAGCGGCTTGCGAAAAGCGGCTGGGGGCAGCGCCCGGCATTTGCGGCTTTTCCGGCTGGACAGACGCCGCGCTGCTGCAAGGAGCGGGGATTCCGACCGTCCTGTTCGGCCCGGTGGGAGCGGGACTGCATTCGGCAGTGGAATACGTCGAGGTGGATAGCCTCGTGGACATGAGCTATATTTTGGCCCAAACCATTTGCGAGTTTTGCCAGGAGTAGACAGGCGGTTCCTCCTGTCGCCGCGTTATAATGAGAAAAAGACAAGCAGAGGAGGAACAAGCCGATGTCCTTGCGGGAGATTCAGGAGAGCGTGCAAAAAATCGCCCAGGCAGTCGCCGCCGTGCTGCGAGTGGAAGTAGAGATTGCCGACAGCGATTTTTTGCGAATTGCAGGGACGGGCAAAACCGAATCCGGCGTGTTGCGCACGATGGCAGGCGAAGATCATATTTACCGGGCGTCGCTTGTCAATGGCGAGCCTGTCGTGATTACCCGACCGGGGCAGGATGAAAAATGCCGCCCTTGCACGCATTATGGAAGCTGTGCGGAGACGGGGGAAATATGCTGTCCGATCCGGCTGGATGGGCAAAGCGTAGGCGTGATCGGGCTGCTCGCTTTTGACGACGAACAAAGGGAGCGGTTGTTCGCCGATGTCGAGGCGATTCTCGGCTTTTTGCAAAAAATGGCCGAGCTGATTGCGGTCAAGCTCAAAGAGCACATCATGTACACCAGGCAACAGCTCATTGCCGAAAAGCTGCGTGTCGTCATGGATGAAATGGACAAGGCAATGCTTTTGATCGATCAAAAAAACTGCATCGTCGAAGCGAATCAGCGGGCGCGGCAATATTTGCAACTCGATGCAGACGACAGTCAGGCCGCAGAATGGATTGCCGCCATTCGCTTGGCCGATGGCTCGCAGCCCACGCCCAAGCAAGTGGTGCTTTCGGTTGGCGGAAAAGCCAAAACGTTTTTGTTTGCCATCCGCCCTGTTCAGCTTGGCGACGAGATCAAGGAGTGGGTCATTACGCTCGACGATGCGCAGGAAGTCGTCGAGATGGCGCGCCGGGTCACGGCCACAGATGCAGGGGATGCTTTTGCGGCGATTTCCGGCAACAGCCCTGCGCTGCTCCAGGCCAAAACGATCGCGCGGACAGTGGCGGGCAGCGAATCGACGATTTTGCTCCAGGGAGAGAGCGGCACGGGAAAAGAGCTGTTCGCCAAAGCGATCCATCAGGCCAGTCCGCGGCGGCAACAGCCGCTGATTTCGATCAATTGCGCGGCGATTCCCGAGCATCTGATGGAAAGCGAACTGTTCGGCTATGAAGACGGCACGTTTACCGGCGCGCGAAAAGGCGGAAAGGCAGGCGTGTTTGAGGCGGCTGGCAAAGGGACGTTGTTTCTCGACGAAATTGGGGATTTGCCGATGCACTTGCAAGGCAAGCTGCTGCGGGTGTTGCAGGAAAAAGAGTTCCAGCGGCTGGGCAGCAGCGGAAAAACGCTTCCCGTCGAAGCGCGGATTATCGCCGCGACCCACCTCGATTTGCAGGAGCGGGTCGCGCAAGGCCAGTTTCGCCTCGATTTGTATTACCGCCTGCACGTCATTCCGATTCAACTGCCTGCTTTGCGGGAGCGCAGGGAAGACATTCTTTTGCTCGCCCATGAATTTCTGGCTGCGTATACAAAAACGCTGGGGAAAACGATTCGCGGCTTTTCCCAGGAGGCGCAGTCCGTGCTGTTTTGCCATGACTGGCCTGGCAACGTCCGCGAGCTGGCAAATACGGTTGAATACGCGGCCAATCTGGAAAACTCCGACTGGATACAAGCGGCAAGCCTGCCTGGACACACATTCCGGCTGCAAAAGCCTGCGGAAAGAACGGGACGCACAGATAGCAGCGAAGCGCCAAAGCCGATCGCGACGCTCAAAGAGCTGGAAAAGTCTGCTGTGGCGCAAGCTTTGAATGAAGTGCGGATGCGCAAGGGCAAAAAGGAAGAAGCAGCCGCGCTGCTCGGGATCAGCCGGGCGACGCTGTTTCGGAAAATGCGCGAGTACGGACTGTTGTGACTCTCGCGTGCTGACGTGGATGAAGAGCGAAAAGAGCCGGGGAGCTTATGGGACCGGCTTTTTGGGTTTGCGTCATTTTTGTGATATGATAGAGGGTAGAGGATAGGGGAACGAAGTTGTATGAGAGGAGTGGCATAGCATAATGAAAGAGCTGATGGGATGGGTCCGTTCGATTGCCTTTGCAATCGTCTTCGCTCTGGTTCTCGGAATCTTCGTGTTCCAGCCGTACAAGGTTGATGGTCATTCGATGGACCCTACCTTGCAAGACCAGCAACGCATTTACGTGTCCAAGCTATCGCATACGTTTTCGTATTTGCCGGACTATGGCGATATCGTCGTCATCGACAGTCGCGTGGAACGCAAAAGGTCCCTTGTGGACGATGTCGTCAGTCACCCATTGGTGGCGCTGGTGACAGGGAAAGCGGACGACGACCACTCGATGTACGTCAAGCGAGTGATTGGCAAGCCTGGCGATGTGCTGGAGTTCAAAGACAATCAGGTGTATCGCAACGGCACGGTGCTCAACGAACCGTACATCAAGGAAACGATGGAGTACGTATCCGATGGAAAAGTGACAGTGCCAGCCAACCATATTTTCGTCATGGGGGATAACCGCAACCATAGCACGGATTCCCGTGAGATCGGCTTTATTCCACTTGATCACATCATGGGCACGATGATCCAAAATCCGTTTACAAACGAAGAGAAATAGCAGGAGCAAAGGTTGTCCATTCACGGGCAACCTTTGTTTGCAACAAGAGAAGTTCTCGCATTTTTCTGGCAAGCCGCAAAAGGAGGGCTGACGATGCCCGGCATACTGATTGCAGACAGGGACGCGACAGAGCGGGCCGGGATCAGCTGGCTCGTCGCAAGCTGCGCCATCCCGTATGACCAAGTACATACGGCCGGGACGATGGCGGAAGTGTTTCAGGTGATGGAAGCACACCTGCCGCAAGTCGTCTGCATGGAACTGGATATGATTGACAAGGCGCACTGGGAGCGCTTCAAACTTTTGGTCGCCCAATATCGGCCGATCGTGCTGGTCACGACTTCGGAAGCGACCTTTGAGCGGGCGATGCAAGGAATCGAGCTTTCCGCGCGGGACTTGTGGCTGAAGCCGCAAACACCTGAATACATCCGCCGCGTTTTGACGCGCTGCTGTCAGGAACGCTCAGGAGACGAACGGCTGGAGCCAGGAGCGGGGAGCGTCCAGGGGCTGCGCAAGGAAATCTCGTATCTCGACTTGTTTTTGCCCGGATCGTCGCCAGTTGGTCAGCAAAAAGTCATGCTCGCCCAATTGGAGGATGCCCGCAGACATTCGGAGCTGCTCGACTTTTTTTCCGGCTACCCGTTTCGCGACAAGCCTGTGCTGTTGCCGACCAAAGACGCGATTGCCGCTGTTTTTCCGGCAGACGCTTCCTTGTCCTTGTCCCAGTGGCACCAATTCGGCAAGCGTTTGCTGATGGACTGGGAGGCGTCGAGCGATGCTCCGCTTTTTCTCGTCATCCACGATGCCGAAGATTCCGAGCAGAGCTTGCAGCAAAAATACGAGCAGGCGAGCCAGGCGCTGCACTTGCGTTTTTTCAAGGGCTATCGGCAAGTGAGCATGGTGGAAGGCAGCGTAAACTGGCTGATGATCGACCCGTTCCTGACGCCAGGCGAGCAGCGAACGTGGATCGACATGCTGCACAGCGGCAATCGCGAGCAGCTGAAGCAGTGGCTGTATGCGCATTTTTTTTACAAGGACGAGCCGTATCCCGAGCCAGGGCTGTTGCGCATTCGTCTGACCAGCATTCTCGCGCAGGTCAGGCGCTACATGAAGTCGCACGGGCTGGACAGCGCTTTACTCGAAGAAGCGTACCATCGTGTGTTTGAGACGATTTTGTACGCTCCGATCTTGTACCGGATCGTGACGGAGCTGCTGCTTTTTATCAACGAACTGCTCGATACTTTCAACAACAGGGGCGACGAGATCAAAGCGGATGTGATCGAGCAAGCGCTGCGCTACATGGAGGGGCGTTACACCGATCCGGCTTTGCGCCTGGAAGATGTGGCCCGGCATGTCGACCGCAGCCCGGCTTATTTCAGCACGTTGTTTGCGCAGAAGCAAGGCAGCTCCTTCCGGCAAATTCTCACGGCGATGCGGGTGAAGGAAGCGCAGCGCCTGCTGCTGGAAACGGCGTTGTCCGTCCAGGAGGTGGCCGAGCGCAGCGGGTTCGTCAATGCCAATTACTTTAGTAAAATTTTTAAGGAAAAGACGGGTACAACCCCACGTTTGTTACGAAATCAAAAAAAAAGATAGAAATCGAAAGAAAAGAGAGTTTTTTAGAAAATTCAATCTGCTTCCCTTGATTCAATCGAAAGAAGAGGCACCAAATCGAAAGCATGGTGCCTTTTTTGTCTGTTTTCCGGCTTTTACAATATAGCTAAGAGATACACACTCTAAGGAAAAGCAGGTGGAAGCAGGATGACAACGACACAATCCATTGAGCAATTGATTCAGGCTTACTCGGGCACTGAACTGCATACAAAAGGGTGGATTCAGGAAGCGGCGTTGCGGATGCTTTTGAACAATCTGAATCCCGACGTGGCGGAGCGTACGGAAGATTTGGTCGTGTATGGCGGGATCGGGAAAGCGGCGCGCAACTGGGAATGTTTCGATGCCATTGTCAAAACATTGCAAACGTTGGAGAGTGACGAGACACTGCTGATCCAGTCCGGGAAGCCAGTGGCGGTGTTCAAGTCCCACACGGACGCGCCGCGCGTGCTTTTGGCAAACTCTAACCTCGTTCCGGCCTGGGCCAACTGGGAGCACTTCCACGAGCTGGACAAAAAGGGCTTGATGATGTACGGACAGATGACAGCAGGTAGCTGGATTTACATCGGCAGCCAAGGGATCGTCCAGGGAACGTACGAGACGTTTGCGGAGCTGGCTCGCCAGCATTTTGCAGGTACACTCGCTGGCACGATCACGGTTACCGCTGGCCTCGGCGGCATGGGCGGCGCACAACCTCTGGCCGTATCGCTCAATGGCGGCGTGAGCATCAACATCGAGGTCGACCCGACACGCATCCAGCGCAGACTGGATACACGCTACCTGGATGTGATGACAGACAGCCTCGATGAAGCGATCAAAATGGCGGAGGAAGCCAAGCGGGAGAAAAAAGGCATTTCGATCGGACTTTTGGGCAATGCGCCGGAAGTGCTGAATGCGATGCTTGACCGCAACTTTATACCGGACGTTTTGACGGACCAGACTTCTTCGCATGACCCGCTCAACGGCTACATTCCGGAGGGCATGAGCCTGGAAGCGGCAGCAGAGCTGCGCACGCGCGATCCGAAAGAATACGAGCGACGTTCCAAAGCGAGCATCGCCAACCACGTCCGCGCCATGCTGGCTTTGCAGGAGAAGGGTGCCGTTACGTTTGACTACGGCAACAACATCAGACAAGTAGCGAAAAACGAGGGTGTCGAGGACGCATTCCGCTTCCCTGGCTTTGTGCCGGCTTACATCCGCCCGCAATTTTGCGAGGGCAAAGGCCCGTTCCGCTGGGTAGCGCTGTCCGGCGATCCTGAAGATATTTACAAGACGGACGAAGTCATTCTGCGCGAGTTTTCCTATAATACGCATCTGTGCAACTGGATTCGCATGGCGCAGGAGCGGATTCAGTTCCAGGGACTTCCTTCCCGTATTTGCTGGCTGGGGTATGGCGAGCGGGCGCGTTTTGGCCAAATCATTAACGAGATGGTGGCGCGCGGCGAGCTGAAAGCGCCGATCGTCATTGGCCGCGATCACCTCGACTCTGGCTCTGTCGCTTCGCCAAACCGCGAGACAGAAGCGATGAAAGACGGCAGTGACGCTGTTTCCGACTGGCCGATCCTGAACGCGATGATCAATGCGGTAGGCGGCGCAAGCTGGGTGTCGGTGCATCACGGCGGCGGCGTCGGGATGGGGTACTCCTTGCACGCAGGTATGGTCATCGTGGCAGACGGCACGCCGGAAGCGGCGCGTCGCCTGGAGCGCGTCCTGACCAGCGACCCGGGAATGGGCATCGTCCGCCATGCGGATGCAGGCTACGAGCTGGCGATTCAGACCGCCAAGGAAAAAGGCGTCCACATCCCGATGTTGAAGGAGTAAAAGCGATGAACAAACCAGTATGGATTCGCCATGCCAGCCAGCTTGCCACGCTGGCTGGCGGCTCTCACTCCCCGGTGACAGGTGCCAGAATGAACGAGCTGTCCATCATCGAAAATGGCAGCGTCTGGCTGGAAAACGGTGTAATCGAACGCGTCGGCACAGATGAAGAACTGGCTGAGTGGTTCCGCGAACGCGCCCACGAAGCAGATGTCATTGACGCCACAGGCAAGCTGGTTACGCCTGGCCTGATTGACCCCCACACACATCTGGTGCACGCAGGCACGCGACAAAACGAGTTCAACATGCGGCTCTCTGGCGCTACTTATATGGAAATCATGAACAACGGCGGCGGAATCCACGCCACGACGGCTGCGACGCGACAGGCGACGCACGACGAGCTGTATGAGCAGAGCAAGCGGCGGCTCGACCAGTTTTTGCTGCACGGAGTGACGACGGTCGAAGCGAAAAGCGGTTACGGCCTTACTTTGGAAGACGAGATCAAGCAGTTGGAAGTAGCGCAAAAGCTGCACGAAACCCACCCGGTCGACCTCGTGAGCACCTTCATGGGCGCACATGCGGTACCGCGCGAGTACAAGGAAACGCCGGATGCGTTTGTCGATCTCGTCATCGAGCAGATGATTCCCGAAGTAGCGCGCCGCAAGCTGGCCGTCTTCAACGATGTGTTTTGCGAGCGCGGCGTGTTCACTCCCGAGCAGTCGCGGCGCATTCTCGAAGCGGGCCGGGAGCACGGCCTTTTGCCGAAAATTCACGCCGATGAGATCGAGCCGTACGAGGGAGCCGAATTGGCGGCGTCTCTGGGAGCGGTGTCCGCCGATCATTTGTTGCGGGCGTCAGATGCGGGCATCGAGCGAATGGCGGAAGCAGGCGTCATCGCGGTACTGCTGCCGGGAACGGCCTTTTTCCTCATGGCGGAGTCCGCAAACGGCCGTAAAATGATTGACCGTGGCGTGGCAGTCGCGATCTCGACCGACTGCAATCCCGGCTCCTCGCCTACTGTCTCGATGCCGCTCATCATGAACCTCGGCTGCCTGAAAATGGGCATGACCCCGGCAGAAGTGCTGACGGCGGCGACGATCAATGCGGCACACGCGATCCGTTGCGCCCACGAGGTCGGCAGCATCGAGGCCGGAAAAAAAGCCGATGTTACCATTTTTGCTGTGCCTGACTTCATGACGCTGCAATACCGTTACGGTGTGAACCATGTGGATACGGTAATCAAAAACGGAGCAGTAGTCGTGGCGGGAGGGCGGCTCGTATGACGGCATACCCGTACCCGCTGCTTAAACCGCCCAGCTTTGCCTGGGACAGGAGTGCCGCGCCAGCCGAGCCAAAAGTGAGCGAATGGATCAAGACGCTAGAGGTGGCAACGGCGGGCAGCACTGATTGGAGCGACTACGACGTAGCGCTGCTCGGAGTGCCGCTTTCCCGTTCGTCCATCTCGGCCTCGGCCGCCAGCGAAAATCCAGATGCGATGCGGCGGGCGTGGAAATATTTTACGACGTACAATCTCGATTACGATGTCGACCTGCAATCGCTTCGCGTGGTCGATCTGGGCGACGTCAGGCAGCATGTTACCGACATCGCCCAGTGCCACCGCAACATTCGCGAAGCCATGGCGCACATGCGCACGAACCATCCTCAGCTTTTGCCCGTGATGATGGGCGGCGATCACTCGATTACGGCCATGCTGATCAAAGGCTACAAGGACGTTCACACGGACGAGCGGGTAGGCATTTTGCAGCTGGACACCCATTTTGACTTGCGCGACCTGACGGATAACGGACCTTCGAACGGCACGCCGATTCGCAATTTGATCGAAAGCAAGACGATCCAGGCCGAGGACGTTCACAACATCGGTTTGCACGGCTTTTTCAATGCCCGGTCGCTCAAGGCTTACGCGGATGAGGCAGGCGTGCGCTATACGACGCTGCGCCAGGCGCGGCAAAAAGGCGTTGCCCAAACGGTGCAGGAAGCACTCGAACGGCTGGCCTCGCAAGTCGATACGATTTATTTGACCGTCGATATGGATGTGCTCGACATCGGCTACGGGCCGGGCGTCCCTGCTTCTACTCCCGGGGGTATGCGGAGCGACGAGCTGTTTGACGCCGTCTATGAGGCAGGCTTGCACCCGAAGGTCAAAGCCATGGACATCGTATGTCTCGACCCGTACAAAGACCGGACGGAGGCGACAGTCAAAACAGCCGTTCATGTGATGCTGTCCTTTTTGACGGGATATCGGCAGCGAAAGTAATTTTTGGCGTCAAATCTGCTCCTGCAAAAGTTTTTTTGCTTGGCGAACCGTTGTTTCTCTGCTGCTGACAGAGGGACAGCGGTTTTTTGTCGAAAAAAAGCTAACTTTAGTAAGGTTCTTTTTCAAGCAAATTTTGGTAGAATTTACTTGCCATTTCTTGGGTTATCCATGACGGAAGAAAGTCAGCAGAAGACGAGGGAATGAGCCATTTTTACTATTTGCGAAAGGAGGAATGGAGAGGCCGATATGAAAAAGATGCTTTCAAGGCTGTTGTCCATGTTGTTGGTTTTTTCGCTGGTGCAGCCGATGGTGTTGCCTGAGCGTGTTGCCGTAGCCAAGGTAGAAGATCCGTTTCAAATCGTTGTCGATGAAGATTTTTTTGTAGATCCTATGGGTGCGTATCCGTACGGGGAAGCAGATGGCCTAGGAGGAAACAATCGTGTATTTGTCGGGTATGACGCTGCTTTTGGACCTGCGAATGCTGCAATGAAGTTTCATTTGGGGCCAGACAAGGTGGACTTTGGCCGAAAGATCGAATCTGCCCAATTGAAGCTTTACCTGACCAAAGTGGACAGGACAGGGGGCGAGCCTTTTCTCGACCTGTATGGAGTGGACAATGACTCCTGGTCGCAGTTGGACATGACCTTGCCTGCTACCGGCACTGCCCTTGGAAAAGCTCCCGCGTCCGGCTCGAGTTTGCAAAAGGACAGCTGGGTGTCTTTTGATGTGACTGATTACATCAAGCTCCAATCGAACGACAAAGTGGCGAGCTTTGTGCTAAAGGGTGCTCAAACCGCTCCGCCTATCCCAAATGCGCAAGTACAAGTCCTTTTTTACGACAAAGCTTCCAACAACTCACCTTTGCTTCCCAGACTCGAAATCAAGTATGTCGATAACTCCCCACCGACAGACATTTCACTCAGCAAACAATCCGTAAAAGAAAATCTGCCACCGAACACGCTGGTCGGAACATTGAGCGCGACAGACCCTGACAGCGAAGACCAAGGGAATTTGACCTTCGAGCTCGCAGGGGGCGATCAAAGCGCCTTCAAGCTGGTTGACAACAATTTGTACACAACGCAATCGTTTGACTACGAAGCGAAAAGCAGCTATTCCGTCTCGATCAAGGTAAGCGATCCGTCGGGAGGCTCATTCACCAAAGCTTTTACCATTCAAATCGAGGATGTGCAGGAGCCGCCTACCTCTGCCGAGCTGAAAATCAATGGCGGAATGCTGGCCACCGGTTCCAGTCAGGTTAATCTGCAGGCAACCGTTGTCGACCCCGATACGGGCAAGCCGTTAGAGGTGCGTTTTTCCAATGCGTCCGATCAGTGGACGGAGGACTGGAAGCCTTACAGTGCGGCTACCTCCTATAACTGGGCGCTGACTGCGGGCGACGGAGCGAAGACCGTCTATATGCAGGCGCGCGACGAGGCTCACAACCAAATTTCCGCGAGCGCCAATATCACGCTGGATACGACACCTCCTGTGGTATCTGGAGTGAGCAATAACGGCTCCTACTCGCAAGCAGTGACAATCACATTCAACGAAGGAACAGCGACATTGGACGGCGCTGTATTTGTCGGCGGCGGAACGGTAACGGCAGATGGCGACCATACATTGGTCGTGACAGATATGGCCGGCAATACGACGACCATTCGCTTTTTTCTGGACACAACTCCTCCGACCGGAACGCTTGTGATCGAAAACGGCAAGACGTTCACGACGACACGGGACGTTGCACTGACGATCACGGGTACAGACGGCGCGGGAAGTGGACAAATCCAGATGAGCTTTTCCAATGACGGAACGACTTGGTCTACTTGGGAGCAGCTTGCCGCCACCAAAGCTTGGCAACTGGCTGCTGGAGACGGAAACAAGACCGTGTACATGAAGCTCAAGGATGGCGAAGGGCATGAGCAGCAATATTCTGACAGCATCATGCTGGATACGGTTCCTCCGGTAGCCACCATGTCCATTAAAGGCACGAATGCGGGCAATACGGCGACTTCCACGGCAGCAGTGAAGCTGTTGTTCGAAGCGACAGACGCTAACGGGCCGGTAGAAGTGAGCCTGTCCAACACTGACGGCGTGTTCGCGGACGGCTGGCAGCCGGTGCAACCGGAAATGTCCTGGACGCTCACGAATGGCGACGGCACCAAAACCGTCTACGCCAAATTCCGCGATCAGGCCGGGCATGAAACGAGCAAATCAGCGAGCATTTTGCTGGACACGGTTCCGCCAGTCGTGACAGGAGTTGCGGCGAACCAGATTTCCAAGCAGGCTGTTACGGTTCAGTTTTCGGAAGGAACAGCTTTGCTGAACGGCCAGCCTTTCAGCGGCGGGGATACGATCTCCCAAGACGGGGCTTACACGCTTGTAGTCACAGACGAGGCGGGCAATGTCACAACGCTGTCTTTTACCGTGGATCAGACGAAGCCGCAAGGAACGATGACGATCGGCAATGGCGACACTCACACGAATCAATCGCAAGTCAGCTTGCAGTTGAACGTGACGGATTTGACTTCCATGACCACTGTCTATTCCAATGACGGGGCCAACTGGAGTTTGCCAGAGCCGTACGCAAGCACGAAGACATGGACGCTTGCTCCCGGAGACGGAGAGAAGCGAGTCACGGCAAACATAACAGATGCAGCAGGGAATACCGCAACATTGGAAGCGACCGTCATCGTCGACCAGACGGCTCCGACCGGAAGCTTCACGATCAATGACGGCGCGAGTGCGACAAACGCGAAGCAGGTGGCACTGAAGCTGCAATACGCCGATGCCGACGATCAGTTGCAAATGCGCTTTTCTCCGACAGGCAGCGGCGATTGGTCTGGATGGGAAGCGGTACAGGAGACAAAATCGTGGACTTTGTCAGACGGGGATGGCGCGAAGACGGTATTTTTGCAAATACGCGATCGTGCTGGCAACGTGCTTGACCTGCAAAAGTCAATTACTCTCGATGCGACTGCTCCTGTCGTAACAGGCGTTGACGATGAGGGCGTGTACAACTCAGACAGGCTGATTACTTTCTCGGAAGGAACAGCTACGCTGAACGGCGCGCCATTCGCGAGCGGCACGACTGTCACGGAGCAAGGAAACTACACGCTTGTCGTGACAGACGAAGCCGGAAACAAGACGACCGTCGTCTTCTCCATCGACAAGACGCCGCTGTTTGGCGCCTTCTCGATCAATGAAGATGCGCCGTTCACCACCTCGCGAGACGTGACCTTGCACGTGACAACAAGCAAAAGTGCAGCTGACACAAGCATGTCTTTCTCGATGGACGGTACTACCTGGAGCGTGCCAGAACCTTTTGCACTAACAAAAGCGTGGCAATTGCCAGTCGGTGACGGTGTCAAAACCGTCTATGTGAAATTGCTGCACAAATCGGGTTACATCGCGAACATGCAAGATGAAATTACGTTGGACACAACCTTGCCGTCAGGGTCGCTCAGCATTAATGGAGGGGCCAGCGTGACGCAGGATCAAACGGTCAATCTGACTGTCACCGCTACTGATGCCAATGGACCTGTCCAGGTTCGCTTCGCCAACGAAAGTAATGCATGGAGCGCTTGGAACGATGCGGTTCCGACACAGACGTGGATGCTTTCAGCTAACGACGGGCAAAAAACCGTCCACATGCAGATTCGTGACAAGGCGGGCAATGTAGCCGACGTCTCCGCCAACATCGAGCTTGATATGGAAGCGCCTGTCGTTTCGGGCGTGGAGAACGGCAAAAGCTACAAAGACGATGTGCAGATTACGTTCAACGAAGGGACGGCAACCCTCGACGGTCAGCCGTTTACCAGCGGAACGACCGTAAGCAGTGAAGGAGAGCATGAGCTTGTCGTCACGGATGCCGCGAGCCATGTCACACGCATTGCCTTTACGATTGACAAGACTGCTCCGCAAGGCACGTTTGCCATCAACAGCGGCGCGCAAACATCCAGCTCCGTCTACGTGACGCTAAATGTAACCGCCACGGACTCGCTAGGGACGGTAGAAATGCGTTTTGCCAATGAAAACGAGGGCTGGAGCGATTGGCAACAGGTCGCTGCAAGCACGTCTTGGCGGCTCGCGTATGGCAATGGCATGAAAAAGGTGCTGCTGCAACTGCGCGACGAAGCGCATAACACGACCGAGCTGGAAGCGCAGATCAGACTGTCTGTCTATCAGCCGCCAAGCGCGGTCAAGGTAACGGGTGTGGAGCTGGACGTTCGCCAGTTGGTGCTAAAAGCTGGCGAGACGCACGAACTGAAGGCCGTGATTCAGCCGGAAAATGCGACTGACAAGCGGGTCAAGTGGGAGAGCAGCGATCGTACCGTAGCGGAAGTGAATGAGCAAGGCAAGATCGTGGCCGTAGCACCTGGTACCGCGCGCATCACCGTCACAACGGCAGACGGCGGCTATACCGCAACGGCGGACGTAACCGTCAAGGCAACTGTTTCTGACGTTTTGCAGGCATCACAAAAAGCATTTCGCCTGAAGCCCAAAGAGCGGCAAAGCTTCCAAATCTTCAAAGTGGATGGCGCTAAAAAGGTCGACATCACCACGGATGAAGCGGTAGAGTATTCCACCGAAAACGATCTTGTCACGGTGACAGCGGGCGAGATTCAGGCAGGCAGCAAAACGGGCAAAGACATAATCACGGTTTCGTATGAAGGGCAAGAGCTGCACATCCCCGTTACGATTGCAAGCGGTACAGACGCCAGAATCAAGCTGCTGACTCGCAGCGAAGGCGTGCTGGAAGTAGACGAGGAGCGGCAGCTGGAGCTTGTCATGCTGGACGGTGACGAGACCGAAGATATTACCGAGCAGGCAAACTGGATATCCTCCGATCCTGAAGTCGTGGAGGTAACAGAAGAAGGCAAGCTGATCGCCAAAGCGACTGGTACCGCGGTAATTTCCGGAAAAGTGGACAAGAGCAAATTCCGGGTTCGCCTCATGGTTGTAGACGAGAAAATCCCGGTTCGCTTGGAGGCTGCTCCTTCGTATGTGCGTCTGAAAGAAGGTCAGGAAAAGCCGATTACCTTGATCGGAACATACAGCAAAAGCTATACAGATCTCATTGCAGAAGAAGTGGAATGGGCGGTCGAGGACCCCGAGATTGCGGAAGTAGTCGACGGAAATGTGGTCGCCAAACAAGCCGGAAGAACTGCGATTACGGTCACCTACAAAGGCAAGACAGCCAAAATCACAGTAGAGGTCAGGCAGTAGCAAGCAACAGGAGAGAGGTGCCAGCTGGATGATTTAGCTGGCCCTTTCGCAATAGGATGTGCGCTTTTTCTGATCCGCCACAAGCAATCAAGGAGGCAGCGACAAAGATGGAATCAATTTTGGGAGAAATCAGAATGTTTGCCGGAGAATTTGCGCCAGTAGGCTGGGCCTTTTGCAACGGTCAATTGCTCAGCATCGCGGAAAATGATGCATTGTTCAACCTGATTGGGACGACCTATGGCGGCGATGGCATGACTACGTTTGGCCTTCCTGATTTGCGTGGGCGGGTTCCCGTCCATCAGGGAAAAAATCCGCGTACGCAAACAACCTTTTCTATCGGGGCAAAAGGGGGAACAGAGACGGTACACCTGCAGACAAACCAATTGCCGATCCACACCCACACGGTCAACGTGTCGTCAGCAGAAGGCACAGAAATCGAGCCGGGCCAGCACGTATGGGCAAAACGAATCGTGCAATTCTCGCAAAATCCCGCCGCAATCCAGATGAGCCCAGGCTCTGTAACATTTGAGGGCGGAAACCAGCCGCATTCCAACATGATGCCGTTTACCGTAATCAGCTTCATTATTGCCACGCAAGGCTATTATCCACCGCAATCATAAGGAAACTATTAACCACTGGAGGTTGACGATCATGTCAGAACCGTATGTCGGCGAAATTCGCGCCTTTGCTTTTCCTTTTCCGATGAGAGGATGGGCGCTGTGCGATGGGCAGATTTTGCCGATCAACCAAAATCAGGCGCTGTACTCCATTATCGGAACAACCTACGGAGGGGACGGAAAAACGACGTTTGCCTTGCCGGATTTGCGGGGCAGAGTGCCTGTGCATGTCGGAAATGGCGTGGGGTATGGACAAGCTGGCGGTGAGGAGGTCCATGCTCTGACGGTTCGCGAAATGCCGCAGCATCAGCACGTGGCCAAGCCTCTTGTCACAACGGGCGTAACGGAAAAAGCAGTTGCGAACGTATGGGCCAAGACGGATTATCAGGCATTTGCTGCCCAGCCTAATGCGACGATGCGCCAGGATGCTCTGCTCACAACGGGCGGGGGCCAGCCGCACTATAACATGCAGCCGTATCAGGTGTTCAATTACTGCATTGCCACCCAAGGAGTATATCCGAGCCGCGATTGATAGAGGAGGAAAACGAATGGAAGCCTATTACGGGGAAATTCGCATTTTTACAGGAAAGTTCGCTCCAAGAGGCTGGGCTTTTTGCGATGGAGCCTTAATGCAAATTCGGCAGAATACCGCTCTGTACGCCATCCTGGGCACGAGATTTGGCGGAGATGGCATAAACACCTTTGCTCTGCCCAATTTGCAAGGGGCGGCACCTATGCACCATGGAGCAGCGCCGGATTTGACGCCGCGCACGATTGGCGAGCAGGGCGGGAGCAGCGAGGTCGGACTGACGATTCAGGAGATGCCTGCGCATACGCACATTCCCAATGCAGCGGAAAAGCCGACGACGAACAATCCGGACGGGATGATCTGGGCGAACACGGAAGGCAGAGGACGTGTCTTTGCCTATGGAGCGCCGAACGCTTCGGAGCAGACTCCTTTCAGCCAAGCCGCGATTTCAGTTGCGGGTGAAGGAATGCCGCACAACAATCGACAGCCGTTTTTGGGTGTTCACTATATCATTTGTCTGGAAGGCGAATTTCCACAAAAGCCGTAACAAAAGCCTGATCTCAAAAAGAAGTGCCAGATGCGAAGCTGCCCTGCATCTGGCACTTGCTTTGTCCGATTGACCTATTGTAAGATGACAGAATATTACTGCGATACCGTTTCCTTGGGGTGATTTGATGCAGATGCCTGTCCATGATTCATCCTCGATCTCTGTCTCTGTTCAATTGAAAGAGCAACTAAAAAGTTTGATGGAACAACGAATTTATCAGCCACGTGAAACATTGCCAACAGTCCGTGCGCTATCCGGCTTTTTGCGGCTGAATCAGGATACCGTGCAAAAGGCGTACGAGGCGCTGAAAGCAGAGGGCTACGTCACGATTGGAAACGATGGCGAAGCAGTGGTTGCGGACCCGCTCCCGAGAAAAAGCGGAATGCCCGCTGCGAGTGGCATTTCTTCGCGAGAGCAGCAGAAGGATGCCGCTGTTTCACCGCCCGTTTCAGGAAAGCCGGGACATCCGGCCAGCTTCAAGCGGGAGGAAAGGACGAAGCCAGCGATCCTGTTTGCCGAGTGCAATGTCGTGCAAGTGCAGGAGTACGCAGTCGAGCTGGAAAAAGCGACAGGCTACACGGTGAAGCCATGCCTGATCAAAGACTTGGACCAGTTTGCCACAAGCATCGTGAACGGCTACTACGATCTCGTCGTCACGACGTTTTTGCATATAGAAGAAGTGCAAAAATGGCTGGATCGTCTGGAAGGAGACAACGTGCCGATCGTCATCGGCTGCCTCCTGGATTCCAATCTCCAGTCGATCCGCGAGCTTCAGCAATTGCCGCCCGGAAGCCTGGTCGGAATCGGGGGCACGACCTGGGAGGGCGCGCACAATTTCCGCCAGTCGATTATGAATGCCGGGATGACTCATCTGGAGCTTTTGGTCGGCACGATGGAGTACCCCTCATCCCTGGATGAAGTGCTGGCGGCCAAGCCCGAGCTGATTGTCTGCACCAGCATCGTCGGTGCCTATTTGAAAAGGCAGGCGCGTTTTTTGCCGCTGCTGATTGAAGATCGCTTCTTGAATGTCCAGTCGGTGCAGTACATTCAGCAATTCGTCGAAGGCTTCCGGCAGTGAGCAAAGCAAATCCCCGGACTTGTCCGCCGATCGTTATGGTATGATGAAGGGGAGAGCTTTTCCACAAAAGGAAAAAGAGGTGCTATCATGTCAGGATTCGGAATATTTCGTGAAGTAATCACATCGGAAACCCAATTGCGGGAAATTTTCGGAGAGCCGAGCCGTCTGGTGCAAAACAAGGTGATTACCCAACTGGACGACCATTGCCGCAATTATATAGCCCAGTCGCCTTTTTTGATTATCTCGACTGCCGACGAAAAAGGAAACTGTGACGCATCCCCGCGCGGCGATGCTCCAGGCTTCGTGCACATCGTCGACGACCACCATCTGGTTATCCCGGAGCGCCCGGGCAACAAGCGGATGGATTCGATCACCAACATCCTCGTGAATCCGCACATCGGCCTGATTTTTTTGATTCCGACCTTGGAAGAAACGCTGCGGATCAACGGTCGGGCGTGCATCATCCAGGATCAGGATATTTTGGAGAAAATGGCGGTCAAAGGCAAGGTGCCGACGCATGGAATCGGCGTGCAAGTGGAAGAATGTTACGCCCATTGCGCCAAGGCGTTCATGCGCTCCGGGCTGTGGAAGCCGGACACGTGGCCTGAGGCTGGAACGACCCCGGATATCGCCAAAATGATCGCGGATCATGTGAAGCTGCCCGGTTTAGGGGCGAAAGAAGTGGCTGAGGGATTGCAGGATAGCTATAAAAATCGGTTGTACTAAAAGGTGGGCTTTTTGCCAGCTTGTATGAGACAAGTTTTCCGATCGACTAACCTGTGATATACTTTCTTAATGTAAGTACATAAACAGCGTTAGTCGGGAGGAGATCGGATGGCAACAAAAATCACGGATCGTTCCGTTTTGAACAACGGAGTGGAAATGCCTTGGTTGGGCCTGGGTGTCTGGAAAGCAAAGGAAGGCAACGAAACAGTGGCAGTCCGCTCGGCTATTGAGGCGGGTTACCGCAGTGTGGACACGGCAGCTGTCTACGGCAACGAAGAAGGCGTAGCAGAAGGTATCCGTCAGGCGGGAATCGATCGCGATCAGCTGTTCATCACGACAAAGGTTTGGAATGCGGATCAAGGCTATGAGTCGACGCTCAAAGCTTTTGACGTGAGCATGAAAAAGCTGAAGCTCGACACGCTTGATTTGTACCTGGTCCACTGGCCGGTAAAAGACAAGTTCGTGGACACGTGGAAAGCCTTGGAAAAGCTGTATCGGGACGGCTACGTGCGCGCAATCGGCGTGAGCAATTTCCACATTCACCATCTGGAGGAGCTGCGCAAGCACAGCGAAATTACGCCGGTTGTCAACCAGGTCGAATACCATCCGCTGCTCACGCAAAGGGAGCTGCATGCGTACTGCAAGGATCGCGCTATCCAGCTGGAGGCGTGGAGCCCGCTGATGCAAGGAAACCTCGATCATCCGCTGCTGGTGGAACTGGGACAAAAATACGGCAAATCGCCTGCGCAAATCGTCATTCGTTGGGATTTGCAAAACGGGGTCGTCACAATCCCGAAATCGATCACGCCTGCTCGGATTGAGCAAAATGCCGACGTCTTTGATTTTGCGTTGAGCGCGGAAGACGTGGACAAAATCAGTGCGTTGAACGAGAACAAGCGCTTTGGGCCAGACCCGGACAACTTCGATTTCTAAAATCACGGTGATAATAGCAGGGGGGCTGTCCCGAACGTCTTGCGCAGACGAAGGGGATGTGCCCCTTTTCTTTTGCCTTTTCCTGGTCGAACAAGATCAAGGCAAGCCGTGCTAAGCCGTGCTCAAAAAAGGCAAAGCCCCCGCCGGACGATTTCGTCCCGATCAGGAGCTTATGCCCGGTTTATCTGCGCCTGCGATAGGCAACGATCGTTCTGTACATGCTTTTGTCCGCGAGCTTCAAAAATAGAGAGATGTCAGGACGCAAGTTTGCTTCAATGATCCACACCCGCCCTTTTGCATCGACGCCCATGTCCAGGCCGAAAACGCGCTGACTCGTATAGTAGCGGGACAGACGCTGGGCAGCGAGCAGAGCAACCTGCCGCATGCGGGCGATGACGGCAGCGGGAGAAGCGCCGCGAATGTTCGAGCGGTGGAGGGCTGTGGAGAGCGGGAGCACTTTGCCGCCGCTGCGCTTGATGTTGGTTATGATATAGCCGCGTCCGGCCACTTTGGCAAGCATTCCGGTCACGACCCACGGCTGACCGCTTTTTCGCTGCACCATGACTCTGACGTCAAACAAAGATCCGCTGACGCGAGCCAAAGAGATGCCTCGCTGCACGAGATAGCGGCTGCTGATTTTTTTGCGCAAATACTTGTAGGTCGATTTTTTGCTGTGCTTGGTCTTGCGTTTGGCACCACGCTGGATGCGGTATTTGCTGCGGCCCAGTCCGGTTACGAGAATGACTCCGGCTCCGCCGCTGCCTGCGGCTGGCTTGGCGATCACTTTGCTGTAGCGATCGAGGAAATCGTACAAGGCGCGTTTGGAAAAGGGACGCGTGCGCGGCAATGCGCCGGACAGGGTGGAGCTTGCGCGCAAGACGTAGTATTTGGTAAGCTTGGACTCGCTTTTTTTGCCCAAAGAGGTCATTCCCCCAATCGAAACATGAAACGTCTTTTGCTTCTTCATAATGTATGTGCAGCTTGTTTCAGCGCTTGTGGGAATGTCCTTGCTGTCAAAAAATAGGTAGGATATGGCGGGGAGGGCGAAGATTCGCTCTTTACTATGCCTTTAATTTTTGTATACTGAAAAGTAGCATATTTGTTTCATCAGATGAAACGAACGGAACCAAGTAGGAAGAAGGGGTAAGAAACAATGGATGAACAAAAAGCAAACGTTCGCTCTGTCGAACGTGCTTTGGATATCCTGCTCTGTTTTACGGACGCCACAGACCTTGGGCTTAGTGAGATATCGAGTCGCCTTTCCTTGCATAAAAGCACCGTGCATCGTCTGCTGGCGACGCTGGAGAACAAGGGCTTTCTCATCCGTGATGTTCAGACGGAGAAATACCGGCTGGGCTTTCGAATCTGGGAGCTTTCGGCCAATTTGACGCATAACGATGATCCGGCTACGCTTCTCTTGCCTGAGATGGAGAGATTGCGGGATTTGGTCGAAGAAACAATCAGCCTGTATGTGCGAGATGGAAACGAGCGGATACGTATTCAGGCTGTGCAGAGCAGACAACCGATTCGCCGGGTCGCTCCGATCGGGGCGCGCATGCCACTGGCTGTGGGAGCGTCCAGCAAGGTGTTGGTGGCTTATGCCGATCCGTATGTGCTGGAGCAAGTCTTGAACGATCCGAACTGGCCCGACTTCGTGAATCAGGAAGCGTACATCGAGCAGCTCGACCAGATCAGAAGACAAGGATTTGCCACCAGTGTGGAGGAACGGGAGCTTGGGACAGCGGCGGTCGCGGTTCCGATCTTCAACCGCAACGGGCAGCTTGTCGCATCGATTGCGGCTTCTGGCCCGTCCAATCGTCTGACACCGGAAAAAATGAGCCAGTACGCGCCGTACATTATGGAAGCAGCCTATCGCATGGGAAAAATGATGAAATAACACCAAAAGCCAACACAGCTTCTGCTCAAGGAGCGTGTTGGCTTTTGGCTATTTGCGGTAGCTAAATTCCGTTTGCAGGACGCGCCAGAAAGACTGGACGGCGTTGTCGGCGAGAAAGCGCTCCCCGCGCGACCGCACGTACGCGCTCATGTCCGCGTAATAGGCCGGGTTGCGCAGCTTTTCGTAATGAAAAGCGATGTCGTGGGCATCTTGCACGAAAAGGGGATACGCTTCTCCGAGCAGAGCGAGATTGCCGATCGTCCGGGTCGTCAGCACGGGTACGCCGAGCGCCATGCATTCGATGATCCGCGACAAGTAGGAGTGGGACGGGTTTTGGTCCGGAGTGTTGTCGTAGAGCAGCGCAATGCCGATCCCGCTCTGGACGATCATTTTTTTCGTCGCCCACATCGATTTTTGCCCGTGGTCGGCTACTCCGGGCGTGCGCAGCAGAAGCCGCGCTTTCTTTTGATAGCTCCCGACGATGGACGGGTAAAGGACGCGCAGCTTCGCCTGCGGAACCGATTTGCGGATCAGGCGGATCGCTTTGGTGGCTACAGCAAGTCCATAGCGTGGTCGGATGACGCCTGCCCAGATCAGGTGCAGCGGATCTCCCGGCTGACGGATGAGCGCCCCGTCTTCCTGATGCTCGACAAACTGGGGCAGCACCTGGATTTTGCGGTTCAGTTCCTTTTCCGCGTATTTGGCTTTGCTTAACTGGTAGCGGCGATAGCGCTCGGCATTCGGCTCGGTCTGGAAAAAAACGACGCGGGAATGCTGAAAGATGTGATCCAGCCTGCCCATGATGTACGGATCGCGCAAGTTGTACTGGACGGCCAAATACAGCAGCTTTTTGCCGAGGGACGGCTTTTTTTCCACCAGATGAAACGCTTCGTTGCGGCCGCGGATAAACAAAAAGTCGTAGTTGTGCTTTTGGTCGCGGGCAATGAGGTCGTCGACGAGCTGGTCGGATTTGTAAAAGCGGACGTGTTCAAACGTAAAGCCGCCCATCCCGTTGCGAAACTGAAAGGGGAGGACGCAGTCGAGCACGTACCGCTTGCGTTCGTTTGCCCCAAGCTTCGCCACTTTGCGGTCGAGGGAGCGCAGCAAAATAAAAAATTGCAGGACGTTCCCCTTTGGCTTGAACTCGATGAGATTGCAGGAAAAACAAATTCTCACGGGGGATTCTCTCCTTCAACAAGGCTCTTTCCCTATCGTATGGGTTTTTGGGCCATTGGCTACTGGGGGAGGAGAAATCAGCAAGCGATTTTGAGTTTTGTTTACTCTAATATAAAACTTTACTAAAGTTAACTTAAGTGCTATCCTAGTCTTGGGTGTAACTGGAAGGGAAGGAAACAATGGCTGAAACGATTTCGTTGCGTGAGAAAAAGAAAGCGAAGACGAAGCTCGCCTTGCTGGAGGCAGCGCTTGCGCTGATCAACGAAGGCACATTCCGCAGCGTGCTTGTGGATGACATATGCGCGCAGGCAGAAGTCTCCAAGGTGACCTTTTTCAAATTTTTCCCGCAAAAAGAAGAGCTGCTGATTTATTTTATGAGCATTTGGCAGGTGCGGTGTTACAAAGAGCTGGCAGACAACGGGAAGCGAGGCTTTGCCGCCGTGCGCCACGCTTTTTCCATGGTAGCGGAATATGCGGAAAAGCAGCCTGGAATCATGCTCAGCCTGATCAGCTTTCTCGCCGAGCAAAAGATGCATCCGTGCGTTCCGGCACTGTCGGAGGCGGAACTGTCCTTGCTGTTCCCCGATGTCGAAGCGGCGCAGCGAGCTGAAATCGGCGGCAAGAACATGCACCAGATTTTTGAGCAGTGTGTGCAGGAAGCGCGCGAAGACGGACAGTTGGTTGCTCATGTCAGCAACGAAGAGGCAGTCGTTTTGTTATTCTCGATGTTTTACGGAGCGTATTTGTCGGCGCATTTGTTTCATTCTGATGATTTCATGGCTTACTATGAGCTTCATCTCAAAACGTTGACAAGGTAGGGGATTGCAGATGGCAAACGTAATGCCAGGGCGGTATACGGCAAAAGTGGATGGGTCTTATGTGGTGTTCATTATCGGTATGCGAATCAACCAGCTGCTGGCTGTGCACAAATGGGTTCCGGTGGCGAAGGCGATGGGCGGGATGATGCAGGAACTGTATCAAAATCCCGAACTCGGGTTTTTGGGCAGCCGCTCCAGCGTCAACATGCGGACGATTACGCAGATTCAATATTGGCGGTCGTTTGAGCATTTGGAAAAGTATGCGCGGCATGCGCCCCTTCACCTGACAGCGTGGCGAAAATTCAATCAGGCGGTAGGGACGGATGGCTCGGTAGGGATTTATCACGAGACGTATCTGGTGGAAGCAGGGAACTACGAGTGCGTGTACGTCAATATGCCTGCTTTTGGCCTGGGAGAAGTGGGAGAGCTGGTTCCCGCCACAGGCAAGCGGGAATCAGCCCGACAGCGAATCAACAAAGAATAAGCGCGTCGGCAAGCCTATTCGTTTACGAGACGAAGCAGCCATTCTTTGAGATCGACGATGCGGTTCGTTTTCGGTCGGCTATCCGTCCCGGTGACCAAGAGCGGGACGAGTGAATCGACTTCATGCAGCGAGCCATGTGCGGCACCCCCGAGGTGGGCAGGAGAGCTTTCTGTCGCCAGCTCGTAGCCAGGCTGGACGGTGACAACCACGTAGCGCCCATGATGGGAGTTCAAGGCACCGTGCAGCCTGGCAAGCACGTCGGGGTATTTTCCGTACGTGATGCGTTTGTTTGCCCGCTTGATATCGAGCACGCCCGCGTCGCCCTGCAAGCTCCACGACTGCCCGTACTCATCCTGAAAGAGTCCGCCTGGCTTGTACGCTACCCGGCGTTTGCCATCGCTTCCGCCAGCGGAGACGACGATGGATGCTCCTTCTTTTAGCGCGATGATATCGAGCCTCGGCTCGCGCTGAAGCTGAGTGACGAGCGCAGAGAGGGAAAGCTTTGGATCAAGGGCGTACACATACGCCATCCGTTCATTGGCGGCGATGACAACCTGGTCATTCGCTTGCGGAGGACGGCTGATTGGGGAGATGAGAAAAGGCGCGAGCAAGCTGCGCAGGTCGATAATAGCGGCTTGCCGATCCGCTTTTACCGCGCTTTGTGCGCTGTCTCCCATGACGATCCAACGCACTTCCTCGACCGCCTGGTCCCACGATCCAAAAGTATCAAGCAGACTTTGCAGCGCCTTGTCCGCATTTTCAATCCCGTCTATCGTCGCTGGCCCCTTTTTGTGTACCTCTGCGTCATTTTCCGGCAAGTAGGCAATGGTCAGCGGAGGCAGTCGGCTATGATCGATCAAAAAGGCGGTTTCTTGCGCAGAGAACTCATCGTTCATGCCGTATTTGCGCCAGATTCGCGTGTGCCGCTTTTGATTCGGATCGAGTTGGGCAAAGGCGGCATAGGACATGAATGTCGGTCCCGTAACCGAAAGCTCGCCGGGAAGTTGAGCGGCCACCTCGATCAGATGGGGGATTTTCAAGGTATGGGCTGTTTTTCCGCGCCACACAATTGCATTGATGGAAGCAGAGTCTTTGCCCAGGTCCGCGAGTTCTTCGTGGATCGTTTTTGTGTCTTTGCCAAGCTGGGTTTGGTTCAATTGCTGAATGGCATCCAGCAGCACTTGCGGCTGGTCGATTTTCAGCGCTTCTTTCGGGCCGTATCCATAGTAAATCATCCGGTTTTCCGCTTCGTTGTACCAGGAAAGCCCGGGGATGTGGTGGCGGTCGGCGTAGCTTCCTGTGAGCAGCGTGCTGTCAATGGTGACAGACATCGTGGGAAAAGAACTGACGATGCGCGGGAAGTAGTGTCCTTTTGCCTGCAAAAAAGCCAGAGCAGGAGCGCGGCCTTGGCGGATGGCTTCTTGCAGGGGCTTGTCCATTAACGAATCGATCAGGATGACCACGACTGGCTTATGCGCCTGAATGGAGCCGTCGTCAGAAAGCGGGGCTGGCCCCTTTTTCTCCTGGAGCTGGAATGGTTCACCAGCCTTGCAGCCGAAAAGGGGCAGGCTGAGCAGCAAAAAGGCAAGAATGGCGCAGGTCCATCGTGACTTCATGGTTCGAATCCAATCCTTTCCATGGCAAGATTCTCTTATGTTTTGTTGCTGCCGGCTAATCTATGCGAAAAAACTCCCCTGCTGACAGCGGGTGCTGTTCGTACAGGAGAGTTGGCAAGCGGTTATCCTTTTGGCAGCAGATGCGTGATTTCCACGACTTCTCCTTTGGCCAAAAACAAGCGCGGGATGCGGTTGCTTAAAGTAGCCACGACTTCGTAGTTGATCGTTCCGAGCATTTCCGCGATTTCATCCACGGTAATTTCTCCGTTGTCTTGCTTGCCGTACAAGACGATTTCCTCGCCTTGCTTCGCTTTTCGCTCGCCGAGACTGACCATCAACTGATCCATCGTCACGCGCCCGGCAATAGGCATGCGCTTGCCTTTGTACAACACAAACCCGCGGTTCGACAAAGCGCGTGAGTAGCCGTCGGCATAACCGATGGGAATCGTTCCGATAACTTCGCCTTTTTTCGCTATGTACGTTGCTCCATAGCTGATCGTGTACGGCTCCGACAGCATCGTTTTCACATACGAAAAACGCGCCTTCAAGCTGAGCGCGGGCACGAGCTTGACGCGATTCAGGCTGCGAATGTAAGCGGACGGATACAGTCCGTACATGCCGATGCCGAGGCGAATCATATCTGCGCTGTAATCCGGATAGGCGATGGCGGCGGCTGTATTGCACATGTGTACGGTCGGGAGCTGGAACCCGTTTTGCTCCAGATAGCGTAGACCATTCACGAAAAGCTCGTGCTGGAACTTGGTCAAAGTGTGGTCGGCTTCATCGGCGGTGGAAAAATGAGTGAAAATGCCATTCCAGTGCAAATCCGGGCTGGCCTCCAGTGCTTTTACGACAGTGAGCAAATTTTTCTTCGTCCGCACCCCAAGACGTCCCATGCCTGTGTCCATATTGACGTGAATGTTCAGGCGACCGCTGAAATCGGATGCGTGGACGATTTTTTGCGCTTCCTTGATCCAGTCTACCTGGAAGGCGGATAGCTCGATATTCCAGGCGAGTGCCTCCTTGACGCGTGAGAGCGGGGTGAATCCAAGCACGAGGATGGGGGCGGTAATTCCCGCCTGGCGCAATACGATGCCTTCCTCAATGATTGCGACAGCAAGAGAGGTCGCTCCGTACTCCAGAGCGTGGCGGGCAACGCCGACGGAACCATGTCCGTAAGCGTTCGCCTTGACTACCGCCATGATTTTCGTCTGCTGGGGAATATAGCGCCGGAACGCCCGGATATTTTTCTTGATCGCGTCGAGGTTGACTTCGATCCACGTTTCCCGAAACAGCTGCTTCACAGTAAGTTCCTCCCCGTTTGGTGAGATAAAATCCTTCTTTTTCCATGCATATTCGCTGTCCCTGCTGCTTAGGCGTGGCCCGCTTTTTTCGGAGCAAATAAAAGCAGGCCACCGGATCAATGGCCTCTACAGTACGTGGCGACTTAAAAAGCAGGGAGGTTGTCCAGGTTGTTTTCCTTGATGCCGTCAGGCTCGCTGCGCAAAATATCCCGTCCGTACTTGTGAAACACGTCCACATGCGCCAGGTTCCCCGCCTTGGCCTCCTGCAAAGCGGTGAGGTAATCCAGCTCCCTTCCCGAGTTTGTTTTGAAGGCGATCAAATCGCCATCGTCATTTTTGCGCACGGCAACAATCTGCTCTTTGCCCGCAGCAGACGGGAGGTAGCCCTGGTCGCTTTCGCGCAAAGCCTGTTGCTCGCCTGCCGCTTTGTATTCCGCATAAATTTGTTCAAAGTTTTGCTCGCTCATGATCGTATCCCTCCTTCCCTATAAGGGTGGCTCAAGCGGGAAGAGAACATGCATTCGTTTTACAGCGACGATTTTCACCTATTGACAGTCGCTGCTAACAGGATTATATTTTGACTGACACGAAAGTCAATGAAAAAAGGGGGGAGCAGCTCGTGCCTCGCTCAAAGGAGCAGAACGAAGAAATTCGCGCCCAGCGAAAGGAAGCGATCATGCAGGGCGCTCTTGCTGTTTATGTGGAAAAGGGCTACGCAGCCGCAGATATCAAGGATGTGGCTGAGCATGCCGGAGTAGCCAGAGGACTGGTGTATTACTACTACAAAGACAAGCGCTCGTTGTTTCGCGATTTGTTTGCGCATATGTTTCAGCTCTCCAACAAGCATACCCGCTATCATTTTTCGCAGGAAGGGACAGCGGTAGAACTGTGCAAACAGTTTGCCCTCGTCATGTTCCACAATTTGTTTGAACGCTCTTTGCATGTCATGTTCTTTTTTCGCATGCGCCATGATTTGCGTGAGCTGTTTACGGGGGAAGAACTGCGTGGGCTGATGTGGCGCGACAACAATTTGCAAGTCATGGTAGATGCGCTCCGCCAAGGGATGGAGGCAGGCGATGTGCGTCAAATGTCGCCGGAGTTGCTCGCGGAGCAGTTTTGGGGAGCGATGATGCACGCGATGGGTTATTTGCACCGGAAAAAGAAGAACTTGCGCGCGGACGGACATGATATGGAACAAATCAAGGCGTTGCTCACGGATGAGATTGAAGCGGCAACTGAATCGTGCGTCTCCATGCTCCGGCCTTAACCGCGCATGTAGCTGAAGGACAAAAGGAGGATTTTTTTGCTGAAATTATTGCGTTATTTACGGCCATACCGTCAGATGGTCTTTCTGACGATGTTGTTTATGTTGCTTCAGTCGATTGCGAACTTGTATCTCCCGACGTTGATGTCACATATCGTCAACGAAGGGATCGTGAAGGAAAATACGGCTTATATATGGACAACGGGCGGCTTCATGCTGCTTGTCTCGGCAGGCGCTGCAGTTTTGTCTGTCGCGGCCAGCTACATGGCATCCCGTTCTGCTTCCGGTTTCGGGATGCGGATACGCAGCAGCGTGTTCAGTCATATTGAACGGTTCTCGCTGGAGGAGTTCGACAAGCACGGGACCGCTTCGCTGATCACGAGAACGACCAATGACATTGCCCAAGTCCAGCAGGTGCTGAACATGATGTTGCGGATGATGGTCATGGCTCCGATGATGTGTATCGGCGGGATCATCATGGCTTTGTCCAAAGACGCGGAGCTGTCCATCGTGATCATTGTGGCGATTCCGATTTTGGTCCTGGCGATTTTCGGGATCGGCTCGAAAGGGATTCCGTATTTCCAAGCCATGCAAGGCAAAATCGACAAGCTCAATCTCGTGCTGCGCGAGTCGTTGACAGGCATCCGCGTCGTGCGGGCTTTCAATCGGATTGAGCACGAGCGGGGACGCTTCAATCGCGCGAACGAAGATTTGACTGCGACAGCGATCAAAGCCAACCAGATCATGGCTGGGATGATGCCTGTCATGATGCTGATGATGAATGCCACTTCGATTGCGATCATCTGGTTTGGCGGATTGCGGATTAGCACGGGCCATATGCAAGTAGGCGATTTGATGGCCTTTTTGCAGTATGCGATGCAAATTTTGTTTTCCTTGATGATGGCGTCGATGATGTTCAGCATGGTGCCGAGAGCTTCCGCTTCAGCGGCGCGGATTCACGACGTGCTCTCGACTGAGCCGGTCATCGTCGACCGCGAGCAGGCAAGTGTAGGGAAAGCAAGCACAGGGGGAGACGTCGTTTTTGACCAAGTGACGTTCCGCTATCCAGGCGCAGAAAAGCCCGCCCTCTCCGACATTTCTTTCGTGGCCCGGCGTGGACAGGTGACGGCCGTGATCGGGGGAACCGGCTCGGGGAAAAGCACGCTTGCCAGCCTGATCCCGCGCTTTTACGATGTCGAGAGCGGGTGTGTTCAAGTAGGCGGCACGGATGTGCGCGACTGGCCGCAAAGCGAGCTGCGGACAAACATTGGCTTCGTGCCGCAAAAGGCTCTGCTGTTCACCGGGACGATTGCGGACAATATTCGTTACGGAAAAGAAGAGGCGACAACAGAGGAAATCCGGCACGCACTGGACATTGCCCAAGCCACAGACTTTATCGAGAACATGCCGGACGGATTGGATACGGTGCTCTCGCAGGGCGGAGCCAATTTGTCCGGCGGGCAAAAGCAGCGGCTTTCGATTGCCCGGGCGCTCGTTCGCCAGCCGGGCGTCTACATTTTTGACGACAGCTTTTCGGCGCTTGATTTCAAAACAGATGCCAAGCTGAGAGCTGCCTTGAAAAGCGAAACGCAGGAGGCGACGGTCATCATCGTGGCACAGCGGGTCAACACGGTGATGGACGCTGACCAAATCATCGTGCTGGAGGAAGGCAGAGTGGCGGGGATCGGCACACACCGCGAGCTGCTTGCTACCTGTAGCATCTACCAGGAGATTGTCACATCCCAACTGACAGAGGAGGAACTCGCATGAAGGAAAATCAACAACGACCTCCCCAAGGGCCAGGCGGGCAAAGGCCGATGGGCTTCGGCGGGCCTGGAATGCTGACAATGCCTGGTCAGAAGGCAAAAGATTTCAAAGGGACGCTGCGCCGCTTGCTCGGCTATTTGAAGCCGTATCGCTTCCAGCTGTTCATCGTCTTTTTGACCGCTGCACTCAGTACGATTTTCGGTATTCTCAGTCCGAAGCTGCTGGGGAATGCAACGACTACGATTTTCGAAGGATTCATGGGCAAGGTAAAGGGAGTACCTGGGGCGACGTTCGATTTTTCTGCGATCTGGCAAATTATCGTGACGCTGATCGGGCTGTATTTGTTTTCGTCTCTGTTTGCCTATATTCAGCAATACGTGATGGCTTCTGTCGCGCAAAAGACCGTGTATGCTTTGCGCAAAGAAGTAAATGAAAAGCTGGCGCGGCTGCCGCTGAAATACTTTGACGAGCGCACGCATGGCGAGATCATGAGCCGGGTCGTCAACGATGTGGATACGATCAGCGGGACGTTGCAGCAAAGCTTGACGCAGACGATCACGTCGATCATCACGCTGGTGGGGGTAGTCGTCATGATGCTGACGATCAGTCCGCTGATGACAGTGATTTTGATGCTGACCTTGCCGCTTAGCGTCGTTGTGATCAAACTGGTGGCTTCCCGCTCGATGCCGCATTTCAAAGGACAGCAGCAAGCGCTCGGCGAACTGAACGGTCACGTGGAAGAAATGTACACAGGGCATAAAATCGTCAAAGCGTTTGGCCGGGAAAAAAGCGCGATCGAGAAGTTCGATGCGATTAACGAAAAGCTGTATCAATCAGGCTGGAAGGCGCAGTTTCTTGCCGGGATCATGATGCCTTTGATGATGTTTGTCGGCAATATCGGATTTGTGCTTGTCTGTGTAGTCGGAGGCGTGCTCGTGACTCGCGGCAGTATCACGATCGGGGATGTGCAGGCGTTCATCCAGTACGCCCAGCAGTTTTCCCAGCCGATTACCCAAACGGCCAACATTGCGAACATCATCCAGTCAACGCTTGTCGCTGCCGAACGCGTTTTTGAAGTGCTGGACGCAGAAGAGGAGTCGGCAGATGAGCGCTCGGAAGCTGTCGCTGTCCGTTCGCAGGGGCATGTGCAGTTCGAACACGTGTCGTTTGGCTACAAGGAAGCGGAACCGCTGATCACGGATATGAACATCGATGTACAGCCAGGCATGACGGTGGCGATCGTCGGACCGACCGGGGCTGGCAAGACTACTTTGGTCAATTTGCTCATGCGCTTCTACGAGCTTGATGGCGGACGCATTACGATTGACGGACACGACATCCGCGATTTGCCGCGGGGCGAGCTGCGGAGCCAGTTTGGCATGGTGTTGCAGGACACGTGGCTGTTTAACGGAACGATCAAGGAAAATATCGCCTACGGACGGGCGGGGGCAAGCGACGCCGAGATCATCGAGGCGGCGAAAGCAGCACATGCCGACCATTTTGTGCGGACACTGCCGGAAGGATACGAGACGATGCTGAATGAGGAAGCATCGAATATCTCGCAAGGACAGAAGCAGCTTTTGACGATTGCCAGGGCGTTCCTCGCCGATCCGGCGATTTTGATTCTCGATGAGGCGACGAGCAGCGTCGATACCCGGACAGAGCTGTTGATTCAAAAAGCGATGGCTGGTCTGATGGAAGGACGAACGAGCTTTGTGATCGCCCATCGCCTGTCGACGATCCGCGATGCCGATATGATTCTCGTCATGAACAAGGGCACGGTGATCGAGCAGGGGAATCACGCAGAACTGCTGGCGCAGGGCGGTTTCTACGCCGATTTGTACAACAGCCAGTTTTCGCAAGACAGCGAGACGCAGGTAAGCTAATAAAAGTGCGGGATTCCCAGCCTCCGCTGGCAAAGCTCCGTGACACTTGAACTGCTTTCTTTCCAAACCAAACGCCAGTAGAGTAGTAAATCAGTAACCACCACAGACTTTTTGTGGTGGTTTTTGTACGTGCTCCAGAACACGAAAAAGCAGGCCGCCGAAAACTCCGGGGCCTGCTTTTTTGGGTGGGTGCTGTTACGAACTTATTTGTGTCGCGAAAACTTACGCGTTTACTGGTTTGCCTTCGTCCAGCAGCTGGCGAAGAACGGTTTGCAGAATACCACCGTTGCGGTAGTAGTCTACGTCTACCATGGAGTCGAGACGAACGATTACTTCGAACTCGAACTTGCTGCCGTCTTGTTTGGTTGCTTCTACTTTTACGCGTTGGCCTGGCTGAACTTCGTCGGAGAGACCCAGGATGCTGAAGGACTCAGTGCCGTCGATGCCCAGGGACTTCCAGCTTTGGCCGTCAGCGAATTGCAGAGGCAGAACGCCCATACCTACGAGGTTCGCACGGTGGATACGCTCGAAGCTCTCAGCGATAACCGCTTTGATGCCCAAGAGGAAAGTACCTTTTGCTGCCCAGTCACGGGAAGAACCAGTACCGTACTCTTTACCAGCCAGTACAACGAGTGGAGTGCCGTCTGCTTGATACTTCATGGAAGCATCGTAGATGGACATAACTTCGCCGGATGGCAAGTATTTCGTTACGCCGCCCTCAGTGCCAGGAGCCACTTGGTTGCGGATACGGATGTTGGCAAACGTACCGCGCATCATGACATCGTGGCTACCACGACGAGCGCCGTAGGAGTTGAAGTCTTTGCGCTCTACGCCATTTGCTTGCAGATAAATACCTGCAGGGCTGGTTGGCGAGATGTTACCAGCTGGGGAGATGTGGTCAGTTGTCACAGAGTCACCGAACAGAGCGATGGTGTTCGCTGCTTTGATGTCTGCGATCGCTGCGATTTCGCCAGCAAGGTCTTTGAAGAATGGCGGTTCTTGGATGTAGGTGGATTTTTCGTCCCACTCGTACAGATCGCCAGTTGGAACGTCGATTTTGTTCCAAGCTTCGTTTTGTGTGAACACTTGGCCGTACTCGGCACGGAACAGGTCTGGGTTCATTGCTTTGCCCATTGCTTCCGAGATTTCTTGTGGAGTTGGCCAGATGTCTTTCAGGTAAACAGGCTCTCCGTCTTTGCCAGTACCGATTGGTTCTGTAGTCAGGTCGATGTCTACAGTACCAGCCAGTGCGTAGGCGATAACCAATGGAGGAGAAGCGAGGTAGTTCGCTTTTACCTGTGCATGGATACGTCCTTCGAAGTTACGGTTACCGGACAGAACAGCTGCTACTGTCAGGTCTTCGTCAGCGATTGCTTTGCTGGTTTCTTCTGGCAATGGACCGGAGTTACCGATGCAAGTGGTGCAACCGTAGCCGACTACGTTGAATCCGATCGCATCCAAAGAATCAATCAGACCAGCGTCAGTCAGGTATTGCGTTACGACGCGGGAACCTGGAGCCAGGGAGCTTTTCACGAAAGGAGGCTTTTTCAAACCTTTTTCCACTGCTTTTTTCGCCAGGATACCTGCACCCAGCATTACGCTAGGATTTGATGTATTGGTACAGGAAGTAATCGCTGCGATCACGACAGCACCTGTTTTCAGCGTAGCGGTTTCACCGTTTGGATAAGCAACTGGTGCGCTTGCTGCGATTTTCTCTTCGGAAAGACCAAATCCGCCTTTGTCGATTGGCGTACGGAGGCTGTTGTTGAAGGATTCCTTCATAGCAGTCAGCTCTACGCGGTCTTGCGGGCGTTTTGGACCAGCCAAGCTTGGTACGACAGTGGACAAATCCAGTTCCAATGTTTCGGAGAAGACTGGGTCTGGAGTGTCGTCGGTACGGAACAGACCTTGTGCTTTGGTGTAAGTTTCTACCAGAGAGATCAGGTCTTCTTCACGACCAGTTTGACGCATGTAGTTGAGTGTCTCCGCATCTACAGGGAAGAAGCCCATTGTAGCGCCGTACTCAGGAGCCATGTTTGCTACGGTAGCGCGGTCAGCCAGCGAGATGTTGGACAGGCCAGGGCCGTAGAACTCCACGAATTTACCTACCACACCTTTTTTACGCAGCATTTGCGTAACAGTCAGGGCGAGGTCAGTTGCCGTTGCACCAGCATTCAGGGTGCCAGTCAGTTTGAAGCCGACAACTTCTGGTGTTACGAAGTACAGAGGTTGACCGAGCATTCCTGCTTCTGCCTCGATACCACCGACACCCCAACCAAGAACACCAAGACCGTTGATCATAGTGGTGTGGGAGTCAGTACCTACCAGAGAGTCAGGGAAAGCAACGAGTTCGCCATCTACTTCGCGAGTAGCGATAACAGTTGCCAAGTACTCCAGGTTTACTTGGTGAACGATACCAGTAGCTGGAGGAACAGCACGGAAGTTGTCAAACGCTGTTTGCGCCCAACGCAGGAAACGGTAGCGCTCTTGGTTGCGTTCAAATTCGAGCTTCATGTTGTTGTCCAGAGCTGCTGCATTACCGAAATCGTCAACCATTACGGAGTGGTCGATTACGAGATCAACAGGCACGAGCGGGTTGATTCGTTTTGGATCTCCACCAGCGCGCTTCATCGCGATACGCATCGCTGCCAAGTCAACGACAGCAGGTACGCCTGTGAAGTCTTGCAGGACGATACGAGCTGGCATGAGTGGTACTTCTTGGTTTTCGTCGCGGCCTTTTGTCCAGGTCGCCAGTTGTTGTACGTGTTCTTTGGTGATCGCACGGCCATCGAACTGACGTACAGCAGCCTCAAGCAAAACTTTAATGGAGAACGGCAGTTTGGAAACATCGCCGAGTCCTTGTTCTTCCAATCCTTGCAGGCGATAGTACGCGAAAGACTTGTCGCCTACTTGCAGGGAAGATTTCACTTTGTAAGCATCTTGTTTAGCCAATGTATACAACCTCCCTATTGTAACTTGGGGTTTCATCTGGTGAAACGCAGTTTCGTTTCCTTATTACGAACTTATTATACTCGATTTGTTTCCCGGCTTCTACCCCAAATTCATCATTTATATACAAAAATGATGGGAGAAAAAACAAACCGGTATGTTTCCCGTTGTATTTAATGAAGGAAAAATATCCAGACTTCATGTATTATCCCGTTTATATTTCGTTTACATTCATCCGTTATCGTATCACTTGTCACGAAAAACAAGCAGAGGAGTCAGCTATATGAAAGAACAAACGACCAACCAACGACCCGGATTGGGAAATTGGCGACCTTTTTATCAACTCATCAAGGCAACGAAACCGTCCAAAATGAAGCTCGGCATCGCCTTGTTTATGAGCATCGCGACGACTGTGGTCAGTCTGGTCATTCCGATGTTTACGAAAGACCTCGTCGACAGCTTCACCCTTTCGACGATCAGCCAGGGGCAAATTGCGCTGTTGATGATTGCTTTCGTCGCGCAAGCCATTGCCAGCGGCTTGTCCATCTACTTGTTGAATCACGTCGGCCAAAGCATTGTGGCTGCGCTGCGTGAGCGCTTGTGGAAAAAGCTGCTCGTCCTGCCCGTCGCTTATTATGACAACCATCGCACGGGAGAAACGATCAGCCGGATGACGAACGACACCGGGGTTGTCAAAGGACTGATCAGCGAGCACCTCGCCAACTTTTTTACCGGAATTATCGCCATCATCGGATCGGTGGCAACGCTGTTGTACCTCGATTGGCAAATGACGCTGACGATGCTGATCGCCGTCCCGCTGTCCATCGCGATTCTCGTCCCGTTAGGCCGGCAAATGTACAAAATCTCCAAAGGGCTGCAAGATGAGACAGCGAGCTTTACTACAGTTATGAATCAAGTCTTGTCCGAGGTGCGGCTGGTCAAGGCGCAAAACGCCGAGCCGCATGAGTACGCAGCCGGAAGCCGGGGGATTGGCAACCTGTTCCGTTACGGGCTGAAAGAAGGCCGCGTGCAGGCGATGATCGGGCCGTTGATCTCGTTTGTTTTGATGGTGTTGCTCGTCGTGATCATGGGCTACGGCGGGATGCGCGTTGCGACTGGCGCTCTGAGCGCTGGCGAACTTGTCGCGTTTATTTTGTACCTCGTTCAGATCATCATGCCGCTGGGGCAGTTTACCCAATTTTTTACCCAACTGCAAAAGGCAATGGGCGCAACAGAGCGAATCATAGCTACATTGGAGGAACCGGAGGAAGATCACGAGACAGGTCGCACACTGGAAAATGCAGCGCTGCCGATCCAGCTGGACAAAGTGGGCTTTGCTTACGAAAACGGGGAGCGCATTCTCGATCAGGTCAGCTTCACGATTCCGGCGGGAAAAGTGACGGCGATTGTCGGGCCGAGCGGAAGCGGCAAAACGACGCTGTTCGCCTTGCTGGAACGGTTTTATCAGCCAGCAGAAGGCGAAATTCGCTTGGGACATGATCCGATCGATGCGTTTTCGCTGGCATCATGGCGCAGCAAGATCGGCTACGTCTCCCAGGAAAGCCCTTTGATTGCAGGGACGATCCGGGAAAATATTTGCTACGGCATTTCCCGCCCGATTAGCGAAGCAGAACTGAAACAAGCGGCGGCGATGGCGTACGCGGACCAGTTTATTGACGAATTGCCTGATGGCTACGACACTCAAGTAGGAGAGCGAGGCGTCAAGCTGTCGGGAGGACAGCGCCAACGCATCGGGATTGCCCGCGCCCTGCTGCGCGATCCGCAAATTTTGATGCTGGATGAAGCGACCTCAAGCCTCGACAGCAAGTCGGAAATCATCGTTCAGCAAGCATTGCAAAACTTGATGAAGGGGCGCACGACTCTCGTGATTGCCCACCGACTGTCTACCGTGGTGGACGCGGATCAGATCATCTTCCTGGAAAAAGGCAAAATAACCGGAATGGGAACGCACGAACAACTGTTTGAATCGCACGACATGTACAAGGAGCTGGCTAGCCAGCAATTGCTGATGAAGGAGAAGGTGCAGGCGACATGACGAAAATTATGGTAGTGGACGATGATCCGCACATTCGTGAGCTTGTCCGCGTCTTTTTGCGCAACGAGGGCTTCGAGGTCGTGGAAGCGGAAAATGGCGTCGAGGCGCTGAAAAAAATGGAATCGCCCGGTGCCGATCTGGTCATCCTCGATATTATGATGCCGCAGATGGACGGCTGGGAGCTGTGCCGACAATTGCGTGAGCATTACGATACCCCGCTGCTCATGCTGACGGCCAAAGGAGAGACGGCACAAAAAGTCAAAGGCTTCGAACTCGGAACGGACGATTATCTCGTCAAGCCGTTTGAGCCGGCAGAACTGGCTGTGCGGGTAAAAGCGCTGCTCAAGCGCTACAAAATCGCCGCCTCCCACAAAGTACAGGCAGGGCTTTTGCAGTTGGATCGCAAGACGTTCGAGATTGCGTGTCAGGACAAGGCGTGGACGATTCCGTTGAAAGAGTTTGAACTGTTGTTCAAGCTGGCGAGCTATCCGGGGCAGACGATTCCGCGCGAGCAGTTGATCGAGCAAATCTGGGGCTACGATTTTGAAGGCAACGAACGAACCGTCGACGTGCACATCAATCGGTTGCGCGAGCGTTTTCCGGAAGGGGAGTACGGCTTTCGCATCCGCACCGTCCGCGGCCTCGGTTATCGACTGGAGCTGGACAAATGAAACAGCCAAAACAAATGCCGAACCATTTGTCCCATTCCAGTCGCAAGTTTATCGTTCTGAAACTGCTGTTTCTGGTCGGGCTGGTGGCTTTGCTCATCGCCTGCGGGGCTGGGGCGTATTGGGCGACCGGTTTCGTTTTCCACTATGCGGGACTTACGCAGAGCGAATTTATTCGGGCAGTAGTCAGCTCTTTCCTCAGCTTCGTTTTGTTTATTCTCATAGCGTCTGTGATTTCTCGCTTTGTCCGTCCGCGACATCTGGAGCTGTTTCAATTGCTGATCGATGCGTTAAGACGGATTGCCAAAGGGGATTTCAACGTGAATCTGGATTTCAAAGTGGAGCGGGAGTGGGGGCAGCTCGTGGCGGGCATCAATCACATGGCGGAGCAATTGCAGGAAATGGAGAACATGCGCCAAGAGTTCATTTCCAATGTCTCGCATGAAATCCAGTCGCCGCTGACTTCGATTCGCGGCTTCGCCCGCGCCCTGCAAAACGACAGCCTGAGCGCCGAAGAGCGTCAACATTACTTGGAGATCATCGAAACGGAAAGCAACCGCTTGTCCAAAATCAGCGACAACTTGTTGAAGCTGACCTCGCTGGAGGGCAAGCATCACCCGTTTGAACGCAAGCGCTATCGTCTCGATCAGCAGTTGCAACAAATCATTTTGGCTTGCGAGCCGCAATGGCTGGACAAAGAAATTGAAATGGAGCTTGATCTGGAAAAGGTGTACATCGTGGCTGACGAGGACATGATGAGCCAGGTGTGGAACAATCTGCTTGCCAACAGCATCAAGTTCACCGAGCCGGGCGGGCAGATTCGCGTCGCACTGCACGAGCAGCAGGGCGCTGTACAGGTGCGCATTTCCGATACGGGGATCGGCATCGCCAAAGAAAATCTCGAACGCATTTTTGAGCGGTTTTTTAAGGAAGACAAGTCGCGCAATCGCACAACAGGCGGAAGCGGTCTTGGACTGTCCATCGTCAAAAAAATTGTGGAGATGCACGAGGCGACCATTTCCGTGGAGAGCGAGCCGGGAAAAGGAACGACTTTTACAGTAGCATGGCCGAGCGAGCAGGCGGACGCTCAAACAGATGGGCAGCCTGGCGCCGAGGAACAGCATCGAAAAAGAAAAAGACCTTGAGAGCCATACATTCTCAAGGTCTTTTTGTCGTGGCATTACGCCCCGATGTATTTGGCGTGCAGCGATCTTGCTACGCTGACCTCATCCGTTCCTTGCACGAGTACGCGCCCGTCCGGGAAGGCGACGAGGGTGTATGCATCGACGTGGAAGCGGAGCAGGAATTTGTTTTGCTCAATTCGGCCCAGTGGAGCGAGCCGTGCTGCGAGAGCGTCCAAATCGAGCGAGACAGCAGCTCCCGGCGAGATTTGCACCGTGTCTCGGCCACAGAGAGAGACTGCCTGTCCGTCCTGTGATTCGGGCTGCAAAAAGGTGTACTCGTGCTTGCCGCAGGTTGGGCAATCGCTGCGGCGGGCATTCGCCACTTTGATTTGCTGGTGGCGGTTTTGCCAGATTTCAAAATGCTCCAGATTCAAGTTGAGGTCGTCTGTTGCGCCGACCAACAGCTTGAACGCTTCGGTAGCTTGATACGAAGCTACGATATGAATGATCGGGCCGATGACGCCCGCTGTATCGCAAGTGGGCATTTCGCCCGGGTTGGGAGCTTCCGGGAACAAACAGCGCAAACATGGCGTGATGCCGGGACGGATCGTGGTAAACGTGCCCGTCGCACTGACAGCACCGCCGTACACCCACGGAATGCCGTGCTTGACGCAGACGTCGTTGACCAGATAGCGAACCTGGAAGTTGTCTGTCGCATCCAGCACCAGATCGACGTCAGAAAGCAGTTCCTCGGCGTTATAGGCGGACAGATCGGCGACAATCGGTTCGATGACGACGGATGAATTGATGTTCGACAGCTTGGCGTGGGCTGCAATCGCTTTTGGCAAATGCTCGGCGGCATCCGTCTCGTCGTAGAGCATCTGCCGCTGCAAGTTGCTCGGCTCCACGAAGTCGCGGTCGATCAGGCGGACAAAGCCTACTCCGGCGCGAACCAGATGATTCGACAGCACGGTGCCAAGCGCCCCCATGCCGACGATGGCCACACGGCTTTGTCCGAGCTTCTCCTGCCCGCTGCGTCCGATCGGATGAAACAGGATTTGACGGGAATAGCGTGTATCCAAAGCGACTACTCCTCCTTTCCGTACTCGGAGGCAAGCGGATTCCACGGGCCTTGCTGGTGGCCTTTCCATTCGCTGCCGTCTTCCCACATTTCTTTTTTCCAGATCGGAACGATTTGCTTCAGTCGTTCGATGGCGTAGCGCCCTGCTTCAAAAGACTCGTTGCGGTGCGCAGTAGCGACGGCGACGACGACTGCGATTTCCTCTACAGCCAAGTCTCCGATGCGATGATGCATCGCGACGGTCGCGCCAGGCCAGCGTTCCTTGATCTCGTCCGCGACCTGCTTCATTTTTTCCACTGCCATCGGCTCGTACGCTTCATAGGACAGGTAGACCGTGCGCTGTCCGTGCGTAAATTCGCGCACCGTCCCGACAAAGGTGAGAATCGCGCCTGCGTGCGGGTTGCTCACGAGGCTGACCAGCTTGTCCGCCGAGAGCTTTTCCCGGGTAACGGCAAAAAAGGGCACTTCTTCACCGCCGCTGACTGGAGGCAAAAGAGCGATCTCATCCTGAGCGGAAATGACGCGATCAGGCTGGGCGTATTCGTGATTAATGGAAACAAAACTGCTGCCGAGCAGCGGGGCGAGGACAGGGTACTCTTCCCGGATTGCTTGCAGCAGATCGTGTACAGTAGCGTTTTCTGGCAAAGTCAGTTGGATGTCGCGGGCATTGGCGCGTTCGGCCAGTCCGGCAAACAACAATACGGTAATCGTCAAGGCAATTCCTCACTTCCGCTTGTAAATGACAGTTCTCTATGGCTTGACGATATCACAATCGGAGAGAGATGCCAATGAGCGAAGGGCTGCAAGGTGCACGCTAAAAGGGCTAGGGGGCGAATCCCTCCTGGCTGATTTTGACTTCGCCAGGGGCGAAGACGCGCAGCAGCCGCTCGTAGACGATCCGATACGCGGAAGGTCCCGCCCATTCCTCTAGTCCCGCTTCGCTGAACAGGGCGGGGATGCCGTTTTTGCTCGTCCGTTTGCCGCCGCTGCCGTCTCCCATATAAAAGTCGTCCAAACAGACGCGTGTGACCAGCGGCCGCAGCAAGTCGGGAAACGCTTCCGTGCTCGGCAAGGCCGGAGCGATCGTCGCCTGGGTCGGGACGCCAGCGGCAGCCAGTCGCTCCAACGCTTTCAGCCGAGCCGCAATCGGCGGG